>Ga0222713_10001222_pt1 | contig 29282 bp, 27 predicted proteins | sample C33_649DmetaG_FD_165061 | JGI IMG/M metagenome (GOLD analysis project Ga0222713, IMG submission 165061) | Estuarine water microbial communities from San Francisco Bay, California, United States - C33_649D | ecosystem: Environmental > Aquatic > Marine > Unclassified | place: USA: California... | reverse complement strand
AAAAACAATGCTGCGATAACACCCGAGCCGGCGATTGCGTTGACAATTCGCATCGGAATGCCAGCCATGCACATGACTGCCAAGACGATGCAGGTCATCACAATTGCGCCACCGAGGTCGCGCTGAACAAGACAGAGTGCGACTGACGCAACCAATGCAACGATGACGGGTCGTGAAGTGCGATTGAAGTTAGTTACTTCTTTCTGACGACGACCAAGAAGGTTTGCGCAATAGACCAATAGAGCCAACTTCAAAAATTCTGAAGGTTGAAAGCCAACTGGACCCATAGCAACCCACGCGCGAGCCCCGTTGATGCTGACACCGATGCTTGGTGCAAAAGGCAAAAACATTAAGCCGAACGCAAAGATCAAAGCCGGAAACACAAATTTACGCAACAGAGAATATGGGAAGCGAAAGAAGAATGCCATTCCCAAACCACCCACCGAAGCCCACATCAATTGCTTGAAGAACATCGTCCAAGGCGAAAAGCCGCGGTTCAATGCAACTATCGAAGATGACGACATGACCATCACCAAACCAAAAGTTACGAGTGTCAACACCGTGAGAAAAATCATGAAGAAGGTTGTGTTGGCAGGCTTCTGCGCAACCCGACGAGATGAGAGCAAACCACCGCGATCAAGAACCGCGCGACGACGTTGAGCAAGTGTCAATGTTCGATTTGGCCCTGATGTTGATGCTGCTGTGCTCATGTTTCCTCGATTTGTTAGTTTTTGATTTGCTTATTCTTAATTAGTGCCGACACTTCGTTTTTGAAGTCAGCACCCCGCTCGCCATAGTTTTTGTACCAGTCGTAACTGGCACAACCAGGCGAAAGCAGAACTACATCGCCAGCTGTGGCAAGTTTGCTGGCAAAATTCACCGCATCGCGCATCGAGCCAGCGATTTGAACTTCGCACGCACCCGAAAATGCAGCCGCGATTTCTTTGGCCGAACTTCCGATGGCGACAACTGACTTGACTTTTTTTGAATCTTTGGCCATTTGTGCCAGATCAAGACCTTTGTTTTTGCCACCGGCGATCAACACAATCGAATCAAACGAATTCAAAGCGACGCTAGATGCATGTGGGCTTGTTGCTTTCGAATCGTTAAACCAACGAACCCCTTCACTTTCGGCGACAAATTCAATTCGATGTGGTGCATTGACAAAATTTCGCAGAGCCTGCGCGACCTGTGTTGTGTTCGCAAGACCTGCTTCAATTGTGATCGCCGCTGCAGCCAATGCGTTGGTCACATCGTGCGGCAGACTTCGCGCCATTTCACTGCGATGCAAAATCTCGCCAGACGGACAAGTGAGCACGCCGTTTAAAACGTGATAGTCACCCGAGTCTGCACCAAAACTGACGACTCGTGCACCAGACGACTTTGCGACCTTCGTTATCGCCTGATCGTGTACCGGCACAACTGCCACATCTGAAGACATCAAGTGAGACCAGATTTTGGCCTTGGCTTCGTGATACGAGTTGAGAGAAGAATGCCAATCTAAATGGTCAGGAGCAAAGTTCAACCACACTGATGCTTTAGCACGAAAAGTTTGAGTTAACGCCAAACGAAAACTTGAACACTCAACCGAGAATGCCTGTGCGTCAGAGCGCAATGCTGCGATCAACGGTGTTTCAGTATTACCAACCGCTAGAGACCTCTTTCCGGCTGAGTTCAAAATCGCAGCCGCCATCAATGTGGTCGTCGTTTTGCCGTCGGTACCAGTCACTGCAACCATCGGTCGGGGCGACGATGACTTTTGTTCAATTTGATAAGCGAGTTCAATTTCTGACATCACTGGCTTTTGCATTTGCCGAGATACTTCAAACAATTCATGAGTCTCAGGAACTCCGGGTGCAGGCACGACTCGATCAGATTGTTGCAGTAGCTCAGCGAGTTCGGCAGATGTTGGTCGAATTCGAATCTCACTATTTAAGCTGCGAGCAAATTCTGAGTGGCTTGAAGAATCGAGATCGTCGACAAGAATCACTTTTTCTCCACGAGACACAAGTTCGCTAGCCACTGCTCGCCCAGCAATAGCAAGACCGTAAACAAGTGTTGTTGTCATCTCAGCGCCTAAACCCAGTGAGGCTCTGAATGTTTGTGAAGTCAGCGATAAAAGCCGCCACGGCAGTTGCGACACAGATCGCAGAGATAATCCAAAAGCGAATAATCACGGTTGTCTCAGGCCAGCCGCTTTGCTCGAAGTGGTGATGAATCGGCGAATTCTTGAATAGGCGCTTCTTGCGACCTGAGGCTTTGAAGACTCCCATTTGAATCGCTACAGATCCGGCTTCGATCACATTGATGCCGCAAATCAATGGCAACAAAAGATGTGTATTGGTTGTAACAGCAAGCAGACCAAGTGCGGTACCAAGACCAAGAGCACCGACATCGCCCATGAAAATTCTTGCTGGTGCGGCATTCCACCAAAGAAAGCCACCGCATGCGCCGGCCAAAGAGGCTGCAAGCACCGCGAGGTCAAGCGGGTTTACAACATCAGCGTAAATTTGCGGATTTCTAAAAGCCCAATATGCAATAACAGTGAACGCAATAAAACCAAACGATGCAGAGCCAGCGGCCAAACCATCAAGCCCATCTGTCACATTTACTGCATTTGATGTTCCCCAAACCATTAAGGCAGTCCAGATCACAAAAAGTGGCCAAGTGAAAGTGATGCCAGGCAGGTCTGCTCGCGTAAACGAAAGCGTTTCGCTGACACCGGTTGCTGCAGTCAGCCACCAAGTCAAGCCGATGCAAATAGCAAATGTGATGTAGCCCTTTTTCTTCCAAAAGAGTCCACGATTGTGTTGACGCTGCACTTTGAGAAAGTCGTCAAGAAAACCTACAAATCCGAGAACAAACACGGCAGCCCAGATGATCATCGCCTGATCTGAAAATGGCAGCCCATCTCTAAAGTGGGCAACGAACCAACCGAGTGCGGCTGAAAACAAAATTGCAATTCCGCCCATTGTGGGTGTGCCTTGCTTTTTCATGTGCTGCACGGGACCACGGTCTTCGGCGCCGAGAATTGGTTGACCTTTGCCTATTTTTTTAAACACCGAGATCAAAACTCTTGTGCCGACGAGCGATGCGATCATCGCAACGGCCGCCGCGGTGAGAATTGCAATCATGAAGCCACTTTCAGCAACTCGCGCGAAACTTCTACATCGCTGAACGGCGTTTCATCTGCGCCAATTGTCTGTGTTGCCTCGTGGCCCTTGCCAGCGATGATCACGATGTCGCCAGCTTTTGCAGACTCGAAGGCAGCAGACATTGCGAGTCGACGATCTAACTCGATAGTCACTTTGCTCGAAACACTTGAAACATTCGATACCCCTTGTAGAACTTCTTGGGCAATTGTGCGGGCATCTTCATGCCGGGGATTATCTGACGTGATGTAGACAAGATCTGCGAACTTTGTCGCAATATCGCCCATCTTAGGTCGCTTCAATTGATCTCGCCCACCGCCACATCCAAAGACGAGTATGACTTGTGCATTAGAACCGACGATTTTTCGCCCGGCGAGCAAGACATTTTGTAACGCCTCAGGTGTGTGGGCGTAATCAACCACAACAGAAAAGGGTTGCCCTGCGTTCACCGATTCAAATCTGCCAGGCACAGCGCTTGCAGCAGCCAAACCTTTAGCGATGTCACTAACAGTGACACCAAGTTTGGCTGCTGCAGTCGCGGCAGCTAGCGCGTTCATTACATTGAAATAACCGCCCATCAATGTTTCGATCTTCTGGTTTTGCCAGTCAAACGAAATCTTGGATGCATCTGCGTGAATTTCTTTTGCATCTGATAATCCGAATGATTCACACCGAACTTCTTTATCTTTCGAAATCGTGTCAATCAGCAGAGATCCGTGAACATCATCGCGATTTATGATGCACAGACTTGTGAACTGCTTTGTGAAGAGTCGGGCTTTAGCAAAAAAATAATCTTCCATTGACTTATGGAAGTCAAGATGATCTTGACCGAGATTTGTGAACACCGCGGCCTTGAATAAAGTTCCTTCGACACGGCCAAGAGCAAGTGCGTGAGAAGAAACCTCCATTACGACTGCTTTACTGCCTCGATTTAGTTCTTCAGCCAAGATGCGCTGCAAATCTGTTGACTCTGGTGTCGTCCGCGCACCAGTGAGCGTGCCTATAACCGATGTCGACCAGCCGTGCTGTCGCAGAATCGACGCCAACATGTGTGCGGTTGTGGTCTTGCCATTCGTTCCAGTGACGCCTATTACATTCAACTTTTCGCTCGGACGATTGAATAATTCGGCAGCAAGATACCCCATCGCTGAGCGCACATCGCTGACGACAATTTGTGTTACATCCACGTCAACGCGTCGCTCAACAAGAATCGCCACAGCACCATTTGCCACCGCAACTTTCGCAAAGTTGTGGCCGTCAACGTTTTCGCCCACGATGCAGCAAAATATGACGCCATCTGTAGCTTTCGAAGAGTCGTGCGTAATATCTGAAACTTTTACTTTTGCGTTACCGATAATTTGATTTACAGCAATTTCAGATGTACTTGCCAGTAGTTCGTCTAACTGGCGTTCCAATCTGCTTGACATCTCAGTGGCTCGGTCCGAGTTCTGCAGGGCGTGAACCGACACACCCCAAGTCATCACCCTCGGGGCGAATGTTCAATTCGTTTACCAATACTTGACCGATGCGTGCGAACACTGGTGCTGCCGCAGTGCCACCAAATCGATCATTTGAGTACGGATCGGGTTCGTCGATTGAAACCAAAACGGTCATACGCGGGTTGTTTGCTGGAAGGAAGCCAACAAAAGATGCGAAGTACGTTCTGGCACCTTCATCGTTCGTGTATGTGCCGTTTTCTTGCAATTTGTAAGCCGTACCAGTTTTGCCTGCAACACTTAACCCAGGCATTTTTGCCAACTTGCCGGTGCCGTAACAAACAACATCGGTCATAAGCGATGTCATGATTTGTGCAGTCGATGCTGAAAGAACCTGGCGAGTCTCTGAAGCCGGAGTAGCAGTTTCAACACCATCTTTGTCTGTTGTCTTGAGCACCATTTTGGGTGCGACATAGACACCTTTGTTGGCGACAGCATTTACCGCGGCGGCAAGTTGCAACGCAGTCGATGTATAGCCGTAACCATAAGAGAACGAAAACTTTTCGGTGCCTTGCCACTTAGAAACTGGTCGCAATGAACCACGAGATTCGCCCGGATACTCAACGGCCGTCTTGGTACCGAACCCGAACAGTTTCAGATATTCGTGATTCTTTTTTGTATCGAGAGTTCTTGAAATTTGAATCGTGCCGATATTCGACGAGTCAACAAAGATTTTGCGTACCGACATATCTTCGAGCCCGTGTGGATATGCGTCTGTCACTCGGTACTCCCATTGAGTGCCTTTGTCGAACACTTGATAACCAGGGACACTGAAACTTGAAGAAGTGTTTACGGCACCCTCATTGATCGCAGCAGCAATGCTGAAAACTTTGGCCACCGATCCTGGCTCATTTGCCTCGACTGATGAAAAGTTTCCTGACTCACTTGAATAGCTACCGTCTTCGTTTATGCGAATGTTCGACATTGCATAAATTTCACCAGTCTTTGTATCCATAACAATTGCCATGCCACCACGAGCACCGAGACGCTCAACTTGTTGCTTGACGATGCCGTCAACTTGAAACTGAATCGATCGATCAATCGTTGTTGTTAACTGACCACCAGATTTTGGTTCGAGAACTTCGCCTGAACCTGCAGCAATAGATTTGCCACTGCTATTTACTTCTCTAACGATTCGACCGTCAATTCCGGTCAACAAGTCGTGGTATTTAAGTTCAAGTCCCGAAATACCCACGCCGTCAATATCGGTGCGACCAACTACCGCCTGCAAACTCGCGCTCGAAAGAGCACGCCCTGACTCGCGATACGAAGAAACACCCTTAAGACCGAGAGCCAAAATCGCGTCAGCAACTTCTTTGTCTGCTTGACGGGCAATGTACACGAAGCTCGATTTCTTGTTCTGCAACTTCGCTGCAAGTTCACTTTCTGCTTGCGGGTCAAGTTGCAACACACCTGCGACGACGCTGGCGACACCGACCGGGTCAACTACCGACCGCGGGTCGGCGAATACTGTTCTGGTCGGAATGGGAAGTGCCAGCTCCCGACCATTGCGATCCAAAATTGAGCCGCGCTCTGCGCGCATGACCTGCACTCGAGTTCTTTGCGAAACACTCGCCTCGCGATAATCACTAGCCCAAAGAGTTTGCAAAAGCGCCACACGGACACCGAGAAGTGACAGCAAAATCGCCACGACGGTGAACATCGAGACGATGCGCCTGTGCATGTTTCCGCCCCGTAAATCTTTTGTAAAAAAGTCTTTCGTTTTAGTAGTTGCCGTCGCGGCTCGATATGAAATCTCAGAACTGCGCACACGGTTTGCATCAATTCGATTTGTAGAGCGACCACGAGAGCCGGCTCGACCACGACCTGCGACGGTGCTCATGGTGTAGCGCTCTTAGTGTTGCTAGAGACAAAGTCTTCGAGCATTGGTGGATTCAATATTTCTTTGTCCATGTCGCCAGTTGCAGCAATCACGCTTGCCACAACATCTGCAGGAACTTCTTCAAACTCGGCCGACACACCTTGCGACATACCAAGCATCATCGCTTTTTCGCGCAAATAGTCGGGGGCGCGAAGTTCGGCACGTTGCTGTCTCAATTCGTCATAGTGAATGCGTGCAAGTCGCACATCAGTCGTGATCTTGTCTAAACGCAATTGTTGCTCGGCGATGACTGTTTGAAAGACAACTATCGAAGTCAAAACGAATGCAATGACGATCAGTGCAGATGTCACCAACGAAAATCTCTTGACTGGAATTGACTCAACTAACCGCAGGTCTGGACGCTCAGTCGGTTGTGACGACGATTTTGATTTACTGCGCGGCTGGCGAACTGGTTGCACTACTGAGCCTGCTGGTCGACGCATTCGCACTGGCGCCGGACGCGATGCAAGAGCGGTTGCCATTTAGTTACCAACCCCGACGAGCGTTTTTTCAAGTACGCGTAGTCGCGCAGACTTTGCCCGACGATTCAGTGTTTGCTCTTTGCTCGACGGATGCTTTGGCGCGCGCACGCGACGTGTGCGTCGCTCGCCTGATTGTGATTCGTGCATAAATGGTGACGCTGTGGTTTGAACATTGGCGTCACGCTCTGACTCAGAAAATACGCGCTTGACAATGCGATTTTCGCCCGAGTGATAAGTCAATACGGCTACTCGCCCACCCGACTTAGTTGCATCAATTGCAATTTGAAGTGCGCGCTCAAGAATCTCAAGCTCTTTGTTAACTTCGATTCGAATTGCTTGAAATGTTCGTTTAGCCGGGTGTCCGCCCGTGCGGCGTGCCGGTGCGGGAATCGCTGCTACTACAACTTCGGCAAGCTGTGAAGTTGTTGTTATCGGTCGAGCAGCGACAATCGCCTTGGCTATTCGACGCGCAAACTTTTCATCAGCGTTGTCAGCAATGAGCCGAGAGAGATCTGATTCTTCGTAACTGTTGACAACCTCAGCCGCGCTCAAAAGACTTCGTTGATCCATCCGCATATCTAGCGGACCGTCATGGCGATATGAAAACCCGCGCTCTGCAACGTCTAACTGTGGTGAAGAAACACCCAAGTCAAATAACGCGCCAGAAATTTGACCAATCGAAAGTTCGGCAAGAACTTCGTCAAGCGAATCAAACCGCACACGGCGCACTGTCAATCGACCCTTAAGAGATGCATCCTCAGCGATCATTCTTTCGGCATTCGCAATCGCGAAGGCATCTTGGTCAAGACCAAGAATTTGTAAATTCGGGTAAGCATTAAGTATCGCCACTGCATGTCCACCGAGACCGAATGTCGCGTCGACGATTACGCCCTCAGGTACAGAAGAAAAGCATTCAACAATTTCGTCAACCATGACAGGAAGATGCGAAGCAACTTGTGGATTTTGAGTCGTCATAACTGTTGCGCAACTTGCAACTTGTCACTGCTTGTTGATGTCCCACTTATCTCGCTTATCAGCAGCCCCCCGGCTAACGGTGCCTCCGGGATTTCTCCCCGGATAGCGAAATGGAAAGCGGGCGGAGTTGGGGGCTATCCATTTTGTTAACCGGGAGACTGCTGATAAGCGAAACTCGTGCAACTTGTGACAGTTGCGAAAAGTTTGTTGCTTGGCCCCCTTTCGCTCTACTCGTTGCCGGCTAGTTCTTGTGTGCCAGAGTCGCTGATGCGCTGATGGCGCTCCGGGTCCCAAATTTCGACTCGGTCAAATGAGCCGCTGACAATTACGCGAGAGTTAAGTTCAAGACCTGCATATTGACGCAGCTTCTCGTCGACATTGATACGACCCTGCGCATCAACTGAAACTTCAACCATGTTCGACGACAACGCTCGTTGCTCTTTGCGATCCATTTCTCCACGACGAACTTTTTCCATCACGTCGTTGGCCACAGCCAAAAAAGTCTCGGTCGTTAAGACATCCACGCACTTGTCGCGACCAAGGGCCAAATAGCACTTTGGCTCGAACTTTGGTCGAAAAGCGGCCGGCAAGGCGATGCGACCCTTTGGGTCCAACTGTCGCTCATGCGCACCTACAAACACTGTTCCTCCGCCTTGTCCCAAAACCCCATTAATTACTGGGCTTTAGAGCTCCCCCTAAATCCCTGCAGAGACTATATCCCCACTATCCCCCACTGTCAAACATATTTCACCACTTTTCCCCACTTTTTTTGGATATTTTTGGGCGGCCTAAAACAGGGGCTAATTGACTGGTTCAGCACCGGGCCCGTTGGCGGGCAAGCCGTGATCTTGCTTAGGGTTTCTTAAATTTTGGCGGCGAGTTCGACAATTGTCTCTGCGATTTGACTCAACCCAGCGACCTCAGCGACTGCGATTCGTGAAATCTCAGTTTCAAGCGAAGCATCTTTATCGCCCGCCTGCAGTTTTATTTTGTCAGTCATTAAATATCGTCGATAAAGATCTGGCGACCAGCGCTGATGAACAACACACTGAAAGCGAGCCAACTCGCGAGTGCGACGCTGTGAAATGCCGACGACTTTTTGTCCGTACAACGTCACTTCACCTGGCCCAAGACCGCCGAAGCAAACTAAATCAGAAAGTGATGAACGCTCAAGACCACCTCGGTGCACACGGAGTTGATCTCTATCGGCAACTTCACATACGGCTAGAGCATCTGCCCAAAGTTCTCCTACCCACCACATAGATTCACCAACGTCATCTCGCCAAAGTTCGTCGTCGCGTGGCACCACGAAGTCAATCCATAAGTGCGCATCAGCTTGTAAGACGACTACACCACCGCCGCTTCTGCGATGAACGACTGAAATGCCATCTTGCTGACACGACTGCTGGTTGACGATCTCTAAGTTTTGTTTCGAGCCAAGAACCACTGCTGACTCACTTATCGAGGCTTGCCAAATCGCTCGCTCGGCAGGCAGTTCACGACCGTGGACCGCTTCGGCAGAATCGCGTAAGTGATTGAAACGCCACGAGCTCATAAGTGCATCACCAACTTTTGAGCGAAAATCAATGACTCGTTTTTTATGAGGCGAACGCTAAGTATTGCTTCCACTCTTCTGGAACTCGACCTACAGAAACAGCCACCCACGCAAGTTCGCGCGGAGTGTGTGGCTGATTTGCCAGGGCCATACCTGCCTCTTGAGGAGTTCGATCGCGCTTCTTTAAGTTGCAGCCACGACACGCGGCAGTCACGTTTTCCCAAACGTGCATTCCTCCGCGAGATCTCGGCATGACGTGATCGATGCTGTCAGCATGAGCGCCGCAATATTGACAGCGATGATTATCGCGAGCAAAAATCGCCCGTCGAGACATTGCAGTTCGACGGTGATATGGCACCTTGACGACATATCTCAATCTGATGACCAATGGTCCAGGCATAACGAATGTCTCGGCCCTAATTTGCGTGCCGTCTTCTTCGATAATTTCGGCTTTGTCTGAGAGCACCAGACAAATTGCCCTACGAGCAGGAACAATCGAAAGTGGCTCGAAGGTTGCATTTAGGACAAGCGCACTTCTCATCGCAAATCTCTCAACCAGTTTAAGTAACTCAAGACATCTCGAATTTCAATCGGATGGTTATTGCCACCATATTGTGTTTGCTTACGAAACCGTATATATGACTGGCTCGGGATCGGCAAAAATGGCGATCGCCGCCACCAATTTCGCGGGACAAGGCGAAACAACTGGGTCACGGCAATAGACCACAGTCTCGGCCTAACGACAACTGCCAAAACAATCGAAGCACCTGATTTCATGCTCGAAACAATCGCCATATGTCAGTTAGGTTTTGGCTCTTTGGGCAGGCCGAGCACCATCTCACCAATGATGTTGCGTTGAACTTGGGAAGAACCAGCATAAATAGTGCCCGCGCGAGCATTTAAAAATGTCATCGCCCAACTCATTGAACTATTTTTTGCGCCAGCCTCATCTGTTTGAAAAGTTGTCATCGGTTTGCGACCTACTGGCACTAAGCCATCAGCGCCGAGAATATCCATGGCCAACTCAGTGACCGTCTTGTGATATTCACTCCAATAAAGCTTTGAGATTGCGCCGTCTGGCCCAGGGTGGTGACCCGCGACAAACTTTGTCAGTGTGCGCATACCTAGATATCTCATGATCTGCACTTTGACGTAGCAGTCGCTCAAACGCTGGCGAATTCGTGGGTCGTTGGCAACACCGCGTTGTTGAGCCAAGGCGATCAACCGATCAATTTCAGCTTGATATCTGATTGAAAGAGTCGCTGCGGCTTCACCGCGCTCATAACCGAGCAACGACATCGCTACTGCCCAACCATTGTTTATGCCGCCGACAATGTTTTCTTTTGGACAAGTTACATCTGTATAAAAAACTTCATTGAATTCGCTCTCTCCAGAAAGCATCTTGATTGGTCTGACTTCAATGCCTGGTTGACGCATGTCGACCAGCATGAAAGAAATACCTTTATGTTTTGGCGCGTCAGGGTTGGTTCGTGCGAGCGTGAATATGTGAGTTGCATACTGCCCTGCCGATGTCCAAATTTTTTGTCCGTTCAAAACAAATTGATCACCGTCGAGGGTTGCCTTCAAGCCAACATTGCCGAGGTCTGAACCCGCGTTTGGCTCGCTGTAGCCCTGACACCAAACATCTTGTCCTGAGATAATTCTTGGTAAGTAGTAGCGCTTCTGTTCTTCTGTACCCCAGATCAACAAGGTGTTGCCGAGCATTTGAATACCGAATGTGTCGTTGAATGAACCAGTCGGCACACCAGCACGAGCAAACTCTTCGGCGACAATCACTTGTTCGAGTGCCGACAGTCCACCACCGCCGTATTCGACTGGCCAACCAGGGGCAAGATACGGACTCGACGCCAATATGTTTCGCCACTCGGCGACAAATTCTTCGACTGCCTTACCCTCCATCGAACCGATGCCTTGCCAATTAGATGGAAGTTTCTCAGCTAAGAATGCTTGAACTTTCTCGCGATATTCTTCGGCTTGCAGTTCGTAGACAGGTCTCATGTTTCACAGCCTAGATTGCGAGCCACTGCTGCTGCCCCAACGAGCGGCGAAAGTGGGCCAAGCCCCGCAGGACAAACCGAAAAACCCTGGACAAAGCCAATCTTTGCCGACCTATCTAATTCACTTTGTACAGATTCGAAAAAAGGTTTACCGAAGCCAAGTGCGACCGAGCCAGCAATAACGGCACTGCGTAAATCGACAGCAGCACCGACACTTACCAAGGCGCGGGCGACGAGTCGACCTGTTTCGGCGATCACCTGCGCACTTGCTTGCGCCGCGGGCTTGCCTGTTATCGCCTCGATCGACCGACCCGATGCGTGGGCTTCGAGGCAGCCATGCGAACCACAGGCACAAAGCCTGCCGTCAGGAACGACGATCACGTGACCAATATGTCCAGCATTACCGCTGCGACCATCAAGAACTTTGCCTTGCGAAATTATTCCGCCGCCGACACCTGTAGAGACGACCATGCCGATTACATCGGTTTGACCAGCAACTGCCCCGCACCAAACTTCACCTTGCACGAGCGCTTTGGCGTCGCCGTCTATATATACGGGTAACTGAACTAATTCTTGCAACTTGGCCCGCAACGGAAAATCACGCCACTCAGGAATGTGAAGTGTTGAAACGTATTCACCTTGAGGCGCCATAGGTCCGCCACAACCGACACCACAAGCAATGAGATCAACACTCGAATTAGTGACTTGATCTGTTATCAGCTCTTGCAGCGCCTGCCAGACACTCACTTGGGGCGTCAGCGCTCGCCCGTGCGACAAAACTTCGCCTGTAGTCGAAACTACGCCAACCGAAAGTTTGGTTCCACCAATATCAACTGCAAGATAGCCGCGCTGACTCACGCGAAATCTTTACCGTTCGCGCGTGAATTTTTCGCGCATGCGCTGCGCGTTGGCACGTTGAGCCCGCAGAGACTCTGCGACATCACGAATGCCGACTTTTGACATTGCGCGCAACTGACGCTCGACGATCAGCGCACAACCCAACATCGCCAAGAAACCAGCGAACGCAAAAAGAAAATGAAACTGCAAACCAACGATCGTCAGCCCGAGAGACGCAACGATGCCGACCCCAGCCCACCACGCGGTGCGAGCCGAATGGCGATACAAGCCCTTTGATGAAACTGCTTGCGCAAACTTTTCGTCAGTCTTGAGATCTTGCTCAATCTGTCGAAGAATTTGTTGCTCGTTATCTGATAATGGCAAGGCGCCTCCGATTAGCGAACTTCTATATATATCTTCTCACGAGTGTACGGATTACGCAAGACAAAATTATTTCTGGTCCAAATCGCTCGGCCCCCACTTGGAGGCGCCAGGTTTGCGCTTGTTATTTAATGAACTTGCAGGTTTGATCGAGGCATCACCAAATTTGTGCCGGATGTCATCAACCGCTGATGTGGTCGAGCTCCACGCTTCATCGAGTTCATTGGCCGTTGATGACTCGGTTGACTCGCCGAACAGACTCAGTTGCATTTCAGGGGCCACCAGATTTCGTGCGCTGATACCCAAGAGCCGAACACCTGCAGAAATATCTACGTCTCTCAGAAGTGGCTCAATCAGTCGCATCATCGCCTGCGACGTCGTAACCGGAAACTCAACACTTGCGGCGCGAGTGATAACTCGAAAATCAGAAAACTTTAGTTTCAAAGAAATTGTTCGTGCACCGACACCAGCGCTGCGACATCGAGCCGATACGGCGTCTGCAAGTCGAAGCAACTGATCGTGCGCAACATCAAAGTCTTTGATATCGGTCGAAAAAGTTTCTTCGTGACCAATTGATTTTGCATCGCGATCTGGCTCAACAACTCTCTCGTCAATACCCTGCGAAAGGTCAAACAGATGTTGACCCAGAGACTCGCCAAGAACATTCATCAAAATCTTGCGATCAAATTTTGCGAGATCACCGACAGTCTTTATAGACAGTGCAGAAAGCTTCTCGAGCGTGACTGGGCCAACACCCCACAGTGACTCGACTGCCAACGGATGCAAAAACTCAAGCTCCTTACCTGCCAGAACCTCAAAGACCCCGTAACCCGGCTTCACCCCTTCGCGAGAAGCACGAGGCTTGGCCACGACTGAAGCCAACTTTGCCAAAAATTTGTTCGGCGCGACACCGACACTGCATGTCAGTTCGGTTTTTTCTTTGACGCGAGTTCGAATTTCTTCACCGATCTTTACACCGTCGCCCAATAATCGTCGCGCACCAGTGACATCTAGAAATGCCTCGTCAAGAGAGAGGCCTTCGACGAGCGGTGTGACCGTATGAAAAATCTCGAATACTTCTGCACTTACGTCTGAATAAAGCTCATGGTCGCCGGGCAAGAAGATTGCTTGAGGGCAGAGTCGTTTTGCCTGCGCTGAAGACATCGCCGAAAAGACACCGAACCTGCGGGCCTCGTATGACGCAGCTGCGACAACACCACGAGCACCATCCCCACCAACGACCACTGGCAAGCCTCGAAGTTTCGGATTTCTGCGCAATTCGACAGCCACATAAAACATGTCCATATCGACATGCAGAATCGTTTTACCCGTTTTTGATTGCCGAGTCTCCACGAATCAAACGCTAGTCATAAACTCTTTACCATGAGCCAACAAGATCGCCGTCTTTCGGCGCTGCCATCAGTATTCGCGCGCGTAGCTGCTTTCGTTTCGATTGTTGTTGCAGGTGTCGCTGGCGCGCTGATTGGTTTTACTCTGGTCGATCTTCAATGCGAAGGCGCCTGCGATGTACCAAATTCAATTGGATTAATTCTTGGCGCAGTAACCGGAGCATTCGGCATGGGTGTTGTTGCAGTTTTGGTTTTACGTGCAACTGGTGAATGGAAAGAACTCGAGGACCGAAAGTGACCAAAACTCAAGGTGATCAACTATCTCAAGAGTTGCTCAAATTGTGCAAGACATTGGCCGATACGGGCGGCAGAAAAGCTTTGGCGGGTCGGCTCGCAGGTCTTAGTCAAGTCGAGACAAAGTCAACTAGCACCGACATGGTCACCGAATTCGATCGTGCAACTGAAAAATATATTGTCGACGAGATACGCCGTCTGCGTCCAACAGACTCAATTATCGGCGAAGAAGGCGCGTCTGTTGTCGGCACGAGTGGTGTCACTTGGTGCATTGACCCAATTGATGGAACAACGAATTTTCTCTACGCGCTACCAGGTTGGAGCGTCTCAATCGGTGTGAGCGACGAAAAAGGACCGCTTGTCGGTGTCGTCTACATACCCGCACTTGATGAGATGTTTCATGCAATACGAAACCAAGGTGCGTATTTAAACAACAAACAAATTTTCTGCAATAACACCAGCGATCTTTCAAAAGCACTCGTTTGCACTGGCTTCAGCTATTTGCCAGAAAATCGAACAATTCAGTCACGACGAGTAGCTAAATTTATTCACCAAGTGCGCGATATTCGACGCTTCGGTGCAGCCAGCATCGACATTTGTTTTGTCGCGTGTGGCAGGCTCGACGCCTATTTTGAAGAAAATCTTTACCAATGGGACATTGCGGCCGCCGAATTGATCGCAATTGAATCAGGTGCAAGGTCGGGAAACTTTTCAGGAGGTAGCTCTACTCCAAAAGAATTTATGGTCACGTGCCCCGCCATGTTCGACAAGCTCAGCAATCTAGTTATCGCCAGTTCTTCGAAAGACTAAGACTTCGTCATGGGCGCAGTGATTGCAATCGATGCCGGCACAACTGGTGTCAGATCTCGAGTTTTGCGCGCGACGGGTTTGTCTGAAATAAGTTCATATCGCGAATTCACGCAGCACTTTCCGCAACCTGGTTGGGTTGAGCACAATGCCGAAGAAATATGGCAGGCAGTTTTGGCCACATTGCAAGAGGCGGTCAGTCAGTTGAATGAACCAGTTGCTGCGATTGGCATAACCAACCAGCGCGAGACTGTCGTCGCGTGGAGTCGAAAAACTGGCAAACCGTATGGCTCAGCGATCGTCTGGCAAGATCGACGCACCGCTGATCGCTGCGCACAACTCGCAGAGCATTTACCAATTGTTAGGCAACAAACAGGCCTGGTTCTTGACCCATATTTCTCGGGCACAAAATTTGAGTGGTTGATCAAAAATCGAGGGATAAAAGTTGACCAAGATTTATGTCTTGGCACAATCGACTCGTGGCTGATTTTCAAATTGACCGGCCAAAAAGATTTTGTCACTGATGTGACAAACGCAAGCCGCACAATGTTGTTCGACATCAAAAAAATGTGCTGGAGTGAAGAACTTTGTGGCCTGCTTAACGTGCCAATCAAAAATTTGCCAACCGTCTTGCCGTCGAGTGGAAGATTTGGTGTAACCACCGAACACGGTGCACTTCGCGCGGGCATTGCAATATCTGGGGTCGCTGGAGATCAGCAAGCCGCACTTTTCGGACAAGCATGCTTCGATACCGGCGCGACTAAAAATACATACGGCACCGGCAGTTTCGTTTTGATGAATGTTGGCGAGCAATGCCCAGAACCTCAGACCGGCATTTTGACCACTGTCGCTTGGCAACTTGAAAAGCAGAAACCCGTTTACGCACTTGAAGGAGCAATTTTTGTGACCGGTGCAGCGATTCAGTGGTTGCGCGACGGCCTAAACATTATTGACCATGCCAGCGAGATCGGCCCACTTGCCCAATCGGTCGAAGACTCGGGTGGCGTTGTCTTGGTGCCTGCATTCGCCGGTCTAGGCAGCCCATGGTGGGACCCCTACGCGCGTGGCTCAATTTTCGGAATAACGCGCGGCACAACTCGTGCCCACATTGCCCGAGCAACAATTGAATCAATAGTTTTTCAAACTCGTGACGTAGTCGAGTCGATGAGCACAGCGTCTGGTGTAAAAGTCAAAGACTTGCGCGTCGACGGTGGCGCTGCAGTTATCGATTTCATGCTGCAACTTCAAGCAGACCACTTGGGTGTTGCTGTGTTGCGACCTAAGCAACTTGAAACAACTGCTATGGGTGCAGGTTTTTTGGCGGGCCTTGGCGAAAAGGTTTGGAGTTCAACTAGTGAAATTTCACAGGCGTGGCAACTTGACCAAAAGTTTGAGCCAAAATCTGTCGCCGTAGGTTACGACGCTTGGAAGAATGCAGTTAATCGTTCAATGAATTGGATTAACTAAACGCCGGCGCCCAAAAGCGCCGCGCCAATCGCGCCCGCATGTTCACCGAGTTGCGCAACACGCAAGTCAGGGTGAGCACGATTATCAGGGGCATAAAGCAATTCTTTAAACCACTTCTTGATATACGGCATTACCGAATCTGCTGCTTCAGCCATGCCTCCACCGATAACTATGACATTCGGGTCAGTGATGTTGGTCAGATTGACCAAACCAATTGCAACCCATCGACCGAACGTATCTAAATAGCCGAGCGCTTGTTTATCGCCAGCAACCGCACGTGCGATAACTTCTTCGCCACGCTCACCTCCGGCAATAGTTGCAAGGCCAGAACCAGATGCGTATCGCTCCCAGCATCCGCGTTGTCCACATTTGCAAAGAATGCCTTGAGATTCGACAACCATATGACCGATCTCTCCGGCAAAGCCGTGACTTCCTCTTTGCAGTTTCGAACCCGAAACGAAACCTCCGCCGATACCCGTACCCAAAGTAACCATCCACATATCGGTTGCGCCGCGACCGGCACCAAACTGCCACTCAGCATGCGCGGCGCATGTTGCGTCATTTTCAACATCAACTACGTGACCCAATTCTTTTTCGAGTTGCGAGCGAAGGTCGAGTTCAATTGCGCCAGTCAAATTTGGCGATTCACGCACCACTCCTTCAGGTGTGATCATGCCCGGAACACCGACACCCAAAGTTTTGTACGCACCAAGTTCGCGAGCGATTTCTGCCAGCGTTGCAACTAGATCATCTGCGTGCGGCGTCGGACGACGCACAGAAGAAATAATTTGCCCGCCCTCGAACAGAACTCCGAGACATTTTGTTCCGCCGACATCGATGCCGGCAACAGCCGTCACGATTCGCAGCGAGCCTTTAGTTCTTTCAGGGTATGCAGAATTCGGCCTTCGGCCCTGCGCTTGATGAAACCCGGAAGTGGAACTATCAACTCAACCGACAACGAATATGTAACTTTTGTATTCGAGTCGGATTGCTCGAATTTGTATGACCCATCAATTGACCGCATTATGTCGCCTTGTGCGAGATGCCATGAAATCTGTTTTGGTGCGTTTGCGTAGTCGTATTTCAGTGTGTAGTGAGTGCTTCGACCCAATGCCGAAGCTCGATATTCAACCAACACTGGCCGATTCTGAGAGTCTCGCTCGCGCACAAGCGCCTCTTTGACATCAGGAGCCCACTCTGGGTATCTCTCGACGTCAATTGCTACGTCAAAACACTTTTCGGCAGATGCAGCAATTAGTTCTGTTTCAGATGCTGAATCAACCACACATATATTTAAGCACGATTGCGTGTCTGTTGAGACACTGCCAGGTGACGACTATTTGACACTCAAAATCTGCCCTAGTTTTAGGGCAAGTTTGTCGTAATCAAACAGGCTTTCGGCTCGCAACCGTGATGCTTGCCCCATCGTTGTGCGATGTGACTTGTCGACTAATAATCGACGCAAACTAGACACAACGTCGTCGACTCGCGATGGCTCTTCAACGATTAGTCCGGTTTTTTCGTGCTCAACAGCATCTGATGCACCGCCACTGCGACCTGCGACCTGCGGCACGCCGCATGCTGCTGCTTCGGCAAAAACGATACCGAAACCTTCTTGTTCTAGACCCATCCACCGGGATCGACACAACATCGCGTTGATGTCGGCGCATCCGTAAAGTTTTGGCAAATCATCATCTGAAACTCGACCGAGAAAAGTCGTCGGTGACATCAATTCGCGCGCGATTCTTTCGAGGCGTCCGCGGTCGCGACCATCTCCGCCAATGACTAAGCGCAATTTTGGAAATTCAATCGCTAAACGCGAAACTGCCCGAATCAAAACATCGAAACCTTTGCGTGGCACTAAACGGCTGAGACCAACGATCAATTCAGCATCTTCGGCTATACCAAATTGTTTGCGAGCTTCTGCTCTTTGTTCAGATGAAAGAACTTTGAATCTTTGAATGTCGACACCAGGGGTAATGACTTCTATTCGTTTTGACGATCGAAAAATTCGAGATGCTTCTGCGGCCGGATAACTTCCGGAAGCAACAATAAACGCGGCATTGTTAAAAACGCGAGAGAGCAAACGCGACACAACTGGCAGCCGACCCGGCACTGTTATCTCGGCGCCATGCAAAACCACTGCGTATGGCAAGTTCAGGTGCGGACCAACGAGACCGAGCGGCAACGCTGGGTCTAAGACGACAAGTTCGGCGCCAACTTGTTTCGCCATCTTGTTGATTGTTCGAATCATCAACGGATGAGGCAACAAAACTGGCTCGCGAGTGCGACGAATTTCAAAATTCTGAGCCGCATCGAATTGCTTGCTTCCCGAATATGGGCTTGTCAGAACCGCAAAACTCTCAGGTGGTAATCGCCGCCACCATTCGAACAATAGGTTTTGAATGCCGCCAATTTTTGGCGGAAAATCATTTGTGACTAGAAGATGTTTCACTGCCACTTACTTTACGCTTGGCAGAGACCGCAGTTCAGCCTGAACTAATTGATCGTCGTCAGTTTTGTCAATCAAATGGTTTAGACCCAAGCGCGCAGCAGCCCAAACTGCGTGGGCGCGAAGCACAGGATCTGCATGGTGCAAATATTTGTCTAACAATTCAACAACAGTGCTATCGCTCGCGTCGCCAATATTGCCGAGAATTATTAGAGCATTGCGCCGCAGCCACTTTGGATTGCGATCAGCGATGTACCATGCACCAAACTCGCTAAGTAACGACTCATCATCATTGATTAATATCGCGGCAACTGAAGCCCACGGTTTTGCAGGCGTGCGCACAATTGTCGGCGTTGAACTCTCAGTTTTTCTATCGAATCGAACAGTCGGCGGACAAACCTCTTGGCAATCGTCGCAGCCATAGATTCGGTCACCAAGCGCGACTCGGTAGTTTTGATCGAAGACCCCGGGTTTTTGCAACAACCAAGCCAGACACTTATTTGCATCAACTACGCCGGGTGCGACTATCGCCTCAGTCGGACAGTTATCTAAACAACGTCGGCATGACCCACAACCATCTTCGACTGGTTTGTCGGCCAAAGTTAGTTCAGCGCTCGTAATCACGCACCCCAAAACGAAATAGCTGCCAGCACCAGAAATCAACAAATTTGAGTTTTTACCGAACCAACCTATGCCCGCTTGGTATGCGACTTCGCGATCGACAATTGCATTGTCGTCGACAAGCACGACTGCGCGATGACCATCATGAACTAGTTGTCGCGCAATTTCACCAAGCGACTGACGTAATTGCGCGTAATAATCGGACCACACGTATCTGGCAATACGCGCCGAAAGTTTGTTTTCTTTTTCAGGGGTTTGCGCAAAAGTATTGACAGCAGAACTCGAATAAGACAGTGCGCCAACGATGACCGAACTCGCAGAGGGCAATGTCTTGGTTGGGTCGGTGCTTCGCTCGGGGTTGCGAAATGTGAACTGCATTTGATTATGCAGACCTTGCTCTATGCGCTGGTAGATCGCTTCACGTGCACGATGCAAAACTGCGGCGCTAGTGACACCGACTTGATCGAGGCCCGCACTTCGACCGAGGTTAAGAAGTTGGTCTGTATATCGCGATTTGCTGTTTGAACCTGGCTCGTCAGCTAACTGCACGATGCCGAAGCGTAGGCACTAAACCAGCATTTGCAAGCATTCTTAAGGTTCTTTGCTCTTCAAGGTCTAAAACAACGGCTTTAGCACCCAAATCTTCGCAGAAAAACGAAACTACACAGTCGTCGCAAGCAGCACTCGCCCGCATTACACAGTCGTCACAACTGATGGAAAGCACATCGCCAGGTGTTTCTAAATTGTCGGATGCTGGGTTGGTAGTTGCAGTGATCGAGGGGAAATTTTGCACGAACTTTGCTCCTTTTTTTATGTGGCTGTGTTACGGATGATGTTTTACATCTTCCACACTGCCCGAAGCCTGTTGCACAGTTAGATCGCGAAGAGTTCGGCCCCGCTTTGCGCAATACTCAAAACCATCTTTGCCCCGTTAGTCGGTAGCGCATCGGCAATTCGTTGCGACGAATCGCGATCAACCATTGCTGCGATTGTTGGGCCCGATCCTGATAGCCACGCACACCATGCGCCGGCGTCAACTGCGGCGTTCAGCGCCAACTTCGAATCAGGGGCTTTGGTGAACCGCAGATCTTGATGCAGCCGATCACTAGTCGCAATCGAAAGTGCTCGCACATCACCAGCAGCCAGTGCCGCAACCAATAACGCTGTGCGTCCGACATTGAACACTGCGTCTTGAAACTTGATTTCTGATGGCAGTTTTGCACGCGACTCTTTAGTAGAAGTCTGTTGCTGCGGAACCCAAACAATTATTGCCGGGTCAAGTGGTGTGGGTATTCGAACCGCAAAACCATCGACGCTTGCAACAAAACCGCCAAACATCGAAGCGGCTGCGTTGTCGGGATGTCCTTCGAGTTCGCTCGCTGTGCGCAAGATTTCAAGTTTTGCGTCGTCGAATGCTTTCTTCTCAGCGCCATGTTTTTCAGCGTGTGCCAAAACACATCCAGCAACTCTTGCCGCGCCACTGAAACCCAAACCTTTGCCCATTGGCATTTGTGAACGCACCCACAGGTCTTGTTTGCCACCACAGTGACGAAACGCAACAGTTAAGGGATGATTTTCGTCGGCTTCATTTGCCTCAGCAGGAGCATTGCCGAACCCCGCTTCGAGATGCAAGTTGAGAGCCAAACCTAAAACATCAAAACCAGGGCCGAGATTTGCCGTGCTCGCAGGCACGCGAACAGCAACTGGTCTTCGCCCTGAATTCATGACTTTATTGTGCCATCTGTTTTGCGGCGTCAACACTGACGCGAATCAATTCATCGAGAACATCACGCGCTGCACCCGAGTCAATTGATTCGAATGCAATCTCGAGCCCTTGAGACATGTCATCGGCTATGCCTGCAACGACAATGCCAGCAGCAGCATTCAGAGCAACAATGTTGCGAACTGGGCCTTTTTCTCCATCAAGCAGGTCTCGAAAAATTTTGGCATTATCTTTTGGCGAACCGCCACGCACCGCAGCAACATCTGCATGCGCAAGACCGAGCGAGGTTGCATTAATTTCAAATTCGCGCGTTTTTCCGAGATTGACTTCGACCACGGGGCATGGCCCACTGAGTGAAAGTTCATCCATTGAGCCGTGACCATGCACGACCCATGCACGTTTCACACCACGAGTCGTGATTGCTTTTGCCATGACGCTGGCTGCAACTGGGTCGCCGACGCCGACAACCATGTACGAGATTTGTGCCGGGTTAGCCATTGGCCCGAGCAAATTGAAAACCGTTGGCACACCGATTTCGCGTCGTGACGGACCGGTAAATCTAAAAGCCGGGTGAAATCTCTGTGCGAAACAAAAACCAAAACCAGTCTCTTCAACACACTTGGCAACGCCGACACCGTCGAGTTCGATTGCAACACCCAACGCCTCGAGCACATCGGCGGCGCCGCTCTTTGACGACGACGCTCGACTGCCGTGTTTACAAACCGGAATTTTCGCCCCAGCGACGACCAGACCCGCCATTGTCGAAACATTTACCGAGTGACTGTGATCGCCACCAGTACCCACGATGTCGAGTGCGCGTTGCGATATTTCGTCAGTTAAAAAAACTCGCTCGGCAGCGCGGCGAACTTCAGCCAACATGCCTTCGAGTTCAAGCTCAGTTTCGCCTTTGGCGCGAAGCGCAACAATAAATGCGGTTATCTGTGAAGGTGTCGCTTCGCCTGAAAGCACCGACCGCATTGCCGCACCAGCATGACTGGCACTGAGATCTTTGCCAGCCAAGAGTTGTGAAATAACCTGCGACCAAGAGCCCGCAGCGTCGATCTCGCTCATGCGAAATCGCTCTTAGGCGCTGCGACGGGTACGCAGCATTTTGCGACGCTCGCGGGCAGATGTGCCGCCCCAAACGCCTTGCTTCTCACGACTATCGAGTGCATAGGTCAAACACGCTATGCGCACTTTGCACTCGCTACAGACTGATTTTGCCTGACTGCAGTTTTCTTCATTATCTGGATAGAAAATCTGGGGGTCAAGACCCTGGCATGCACCGCTACTGCGCCAAGTCAAATCAAATTCAGGCACGCGAACCCCCTTGTTCTCGTCGGGCAAAGACTAGAACTTGGGTGCTGCACATTGCCAATCGGCAACACGAGTCCACAATCTCACGAGCCAACAAAAATTCGTGTGCTCGTTTAGGCTAAAACAATGCCAGTTGTCAATGTTCAAGCCGAGCGTCGTGAATCTTTAGACCACGCCAAGAAAGAACAATTCGATGTACTTGTAATTGGCGGCGGTGTTACGGGCCTTGGCGTCGCGGTTGACGCCGTTACGCGCGGCTTAAAGGTTGCACTCGTCGAGCGCGATGATTTCGCTTCGGGTACATCGTCCAAAAGCAGCAAGTTGATTCACGGCGGCGTGAGATATCTACAACAAGGAGAAGTTGCGCTCGTTTATGAAGCGCTACATGAACGGCATCGCCTCAAACGCAATGCACCACACTTAGTACAAACCTTGCCTTTTATGATTCCGATTCTGAAGCGCGATGGTGTTGTATCGCGCAAAATTGCTCGCGCGCTCGGCAGCGCTTTATGGATGTACGACCTGACTGGAGGTTGGCGAATCGGTAAATTTCACCGTCGACTAAAAGCCGACAAAGCCTTTACTCACCTACCGACGATGGAACGCAAACGACTTGGTTCGGCATACCTGTATTTCGACGCAATGGCCGACGACGCAAGAATCTGTGTCGCGCTTGCACGCACTGCTGCAAGCCATGGCGCATCGGTTTTGAATTACACCAGGGTCGACAAGATTCTGCATGATTCGCATGGCCGTGCCTGCGGTGCGATTGTCAAACCACATGATGGCGAGGCATTCGAGATAAAAGCACGAGTCGTTGTGAACGCCGCCGGTGTTTGGTCTGACGAGGTTATGACCACAGACGAAGGTAAGAATCCAGAATCAATTCGCCCCGCAAAGGGCGTTCACTTAACTGTGCCCTGGAGTCTTGTGCAAAATGACATCGCCGTGGTTATTCCGGTGCCCGGTGACAAACGAAGTCTGTTTTTAATTCCGTGGATTTCAAATTACGACGGAACTTACCAATACACATATGTAGGTACAACAGATACCGACTACCAGGGTTCGATCGACGACCCTCATTGCACACGCATCGATATTGACTACGTGCTCAAAGCGCTGAATGCCGCCGTAACGACGAAAGTAACTGCCGATGATGTGACTGCGGTTTGGTCAGGTTTGCGACCACTTGTGAAAAGTGTGAGTGGTGAAAAAATCAGTTCTCGAACAGCCGACTTGTCGCGACGCCACAAAGTTTCGAAATCGAAATCTGGCGTGATCACTATTGCTGGTGGCAAGTTGACGACTTATCGAAAGATGGCTCAAGACACGGTTGACGAAGTTTTAGCGTCAATTAATCAATCTGTGCGATGCAAGACCAAGAACTTAAAAGTTATTGGCGCTGAATCAAATGCTAGAAAAACATCTGATTCAAAGTTGATGCATCTTCATTCGCGATTCGGTAGTGAATCAGAAAAAATCATCTCAATGATCAAACAAGACCCAAGTTTGGGCGAGCCGTTAGTCGCCGGTCTTCCCTATTTAAGGGCCGAGGCAGTCTTTGCAGTGCAATTTGAGATGGCGCGATCGCTTGACGACATTTTGTCGCGCCGAACACGAGCACGAATCATTAATCGCCGCGCAAGTGTCGATAGCGCCAGAAGTGTTGCAGAGTTGATTGCCCCGCTGTTGGGTTGGAGCGACCAAGAAATCAACAATCAAGTTCTGCATTACTGTAATTCTTGTGCAGACGAAGATCATGCGGCGCTTCAACTGCAATAATTCATGACGACTAGACCTTCATCACCGATCGAGTTCTCAGACTCAATTGACAACGTCACCGACAGAATAGGCACGGCCGCCACACCCTTGCCTTCTAATTTTTTGAGTTCGCTCGAAAGAATCTGCCCGAGCTCAACTTCGACAACTGATTTAGTCGAACACTCACGCGATTGGTGGCCACTCGCAATGCATTGGGCACTAAATGCCATGACGACTCGACGCCCTGGGGTTGTTTGCCGTCCAACGTCGACGATTCAAGTCAGCGAAGTCGTCAAACTCTGCGCGAAAAGTTCGGTGCCCATAACAGTCTCAGGCGGACGCTCAGGTGTTTGTGGTGCGGCCGTACCACTTTTTGCTGGTGTTGTAATCGACACGACTGACTTGCACGGCGTTGTCAGCGTCGACCAACTTTCGGGCTTGATCGAAGTTTTACCCGGCACTTTTGGTCCAGACCTAGAAAACGAGATCAACGGCAAATACCAATTATCCGTTGGTCACTTTCCGCAGTCATTTGACATTTCAACTGTCGGCGGCTGGATTGGCTCGCGCGGTGCAGGCCAATTTTCAACTCGCTACGGAAAAATCGACGACATGGTTGCCGGTCTCGAAGTCGTTCTCGCCGATGGCTCAATTATTTTGACAGGCACCGAACCAGCGGGGGCTGCCGGACCAGACCTCACATCTCTGTTTATCGGCAGCGAAGGAACGCTCGGCATCATCACCAAGGTTTGGTTGCGTGCACATCCGTTGCCAAGTTGCACGAAAAAAGCGGCATTTCGGTTCAAGACTTTTACTGCCGCAGTTGAAACGATGCGTTCTGCCGTGCGTCACGGTGCAACACCCGCAGTTTTGCGGCTTTACGACGAACGCGAGAGCAAGCGCAGCCACGGCGGCGACGGCACGACCTGCACACTTTTGATTCTCGACGAAGGCGTTGAGTCATTGGTTAATGCGACATTAGAAATAGTCGCCGAGTCGGCACACGCAAATGGCGGCGAAAAGGCCGAAGCGCAGCTTGTCGACAACTGGCTAAGTCATCGCAACGACACAAGCGGCTTGCAAATACTTTCGAAAAAAGGTTTCGTTATCGACACCATGGAAGTTGCCGTCGCATGGTCGCGAGTGAATCAAGTCGCTGAGTCTGTAAAGAGTTCGATAATGCAGGTCACTGGTGCACGCAGCGCCTCTTGCCATATCTCGCACAGTTACATCGACGGCGCGTGCATTTACTTCACCTTCGTTGCCGAACCGAGCGACAAAGATCTTAAATCAGTCGAACTCGCCTACTCTCAAATTTGGGATGCTGCTCAGAATGCCGCGCTGCAATCTGGTGCAAATCTCACACATCACCACGGCGTGGGCATCAACCGCGCAAAATATATAAAACGAGCGCTCGGCCCTGCGCACGACGTTTTGACATCCATAAAGGGCGCACTTGACCCGAAAGATATTTTGAACCCAGGCAAATTCGGAATCACCTCAAAGCGTGGCGAATACAAAATTTAAGAAACGAAACAGCGAGAGGCTATAAATTGGGCGTTCTAGTCATTGACATTGGCACAAGCGGTTTGCGCGCCGGACTAGTTCGTCATGATGGCACGTTGCACTTTTTGAATTACGAGGCATGCCGACCAGACACTCCGACTCCGGGGCTTGTTGAATTTGGCGCCCAAAAGTTGGCTGAAGCCGCATTGCGGGTTTGCAATCTGACAATTGAACAATCGCGAAAGACCGACAAGATCGTCGCAGTCGGAATCACGAATCAACGTGCATCAACTGTGATTTGGAGCAAGTCAACAGGCAAGCCATTTGGGCCCGCACTGGGTTGGCAAGATCTTCGCACAGTCGGTGAGTGCATAACTGCACACGCTGAGCACGGCATCAAGCTCGCCCCGAATCAAACAGCAACCAAGGCGGCGTGGATGCTGAAGCACTACATCGATGCAAACAAGATCGATCATCGAGATGTTTGTATCGGCACAGTCGACTCATTTATTGCTGCAACGCTTTCAAACAATCAATTACACGTCACCGACTCGAGCAATGCGGCGGTAACGGGGCTCTGCGAACTTGATGCACAGTCTTGGTCACCACGCCTGTGCGAAAATCTTCGCGTTGATATCTCGACGCTTCCAAAAATTGTCACGTCTTTGGGCGTACTTGGCGACGCAACAGCTCTGCCGGGAGCGCCACCGATTGCTTCGCTAATCGGCGATCAACAATCATCACTAATAGGTCAAGCGTGCATAACTAGCGGCGCAACGAAAATCACTTTCGGCACGGGCGGCATGCTGAACACATTCACCGGCCAGAACGGCCCAACGAAATTTGCGCGCAACGAACACGGCACTTATCCGATCGTTGCTTACCGTGACAATGAGAAAACTTCTTGGGCGTCTGAAGCGATAATGCTTGCGGCTGGCACGAACATCGACTGGCTTCGCGAAGATCTCAAACTCATCGACTCACCTGAAGACAGCCACAAAATTGCTGCTCAAGTTCCTAACAGTGCTGGCGTCATGTTCGTGCCTGCGCTGTTTGGTCTCGGCACACCACATTGGGATTACGGCGCTCGCGGCACACTACTTGGCATCACGCGCGGCACTTCACGCAGTCATGTTGTTCGGGCCGTTCTTGAAGGTATCGCCCACCGTGGGGCCGACATGGTTGACGCAGTTGTGGCCGCAACCCAACTCGAAGTCAAATCGATTCGCATCGACGGCGGTATGAGCCGTAATCCAACTTTCGTGCAGGCGCTCGCCAATGCAACTAGACGCAACGTCGAAGTTTCGCCCGTTACCGAGGCCACAACGCTTGGCGCCGCATTTTTAGCCGGAGTCGCAGTTTCGTTTTGGCCGTCAATAAACGAAGCCACCAACACATGGAAGCCCTCGCAAATCGTGAGCCCAGATAAAGAGCTCGATCGCGCACAATGGCACGAGGCGATTTCTCGCGCACGTAATTGGATCCCCGCTCTGTCAAGCCTTGACTTCTAAATTCGTCTAGATTTATCAAATGCTTTCTGAAGACGACATCAGCCTTCTCGCAGCAGCCCAAGCTCTTGAGCTGGCAGCACGAGATATCTACGCCAGCGCAGTTTCGAGAAAATCCAAATCTGAAGAAGAACAGGGCCTACTCGAACTAATGCACAGCCACCACACTGCCTACGAGCAAACACTCAACGGCGTGCTGAGCAAGCGTGCAGCAACTGAACGCAACGCTGAGGCCTACACCAAGTTTTTCGCGCTTCTTTCTGACGCAAGCAAGTTGTGGGCAACACTGCTCGAACTCGAAAACACCGCGATTGCCACTCATACGGCAATAATCGAACGACTTACTTCAGCCAAGCATGCCGCGTTGCTCGCTTCGATTACCACTGTCGAAGCGCGTCATGCAGCCATGCTCGCCTCATTAACGTCAACAAATTTAGATCTTGCTCTCGAAAACACAGCCCAATCGTTGGTGACACAATGAACCAGTTAAGTCGTCGCGAATTATTGCGCCTCAGCGGTTTGTCTTTGGCATCGGGTTTGGTCTTGGCAGCATGCGGTAAGCAAACCGGCGTAGTTGATGATGGCGCAATTGCCCGTCTTGGCGAATCGCCGTCGACCACTGCATTGGCAGAAGCCAAAGTCACCGACGAGGTTTTGTTGCGCACAGCAGCATCCCTCGAATACAACGCGATCGATACTTATACGGCCGCACTTGGTCTTGGTGTATTTACCGGAGATCTCGCCGCTGCGACAGATGTGGCCAAGCGATTCCGCGAAGATCATCAAGAACACGCTGATGCAGTAAACAGTTTGATTCGGGCTGTCGGCGGCAAAGAGCACCGTTGCGCCAATGTTCGCATCAACGATTTGTATTTATCGCCAGCGCTTGCACTAATCACCGACGACAAGAACGAAAATGTTGGTGTCGATGTCATCGCTCTTGCACACGCGCTCGAAAATCTTGCCGCGCAGACTTACCAAGGTGTCGTTGAGTTAATTTCAGATCCAAAATTGCGCGCCGACGCGATTCGCATCGGTCAGCAAGAATCACGACACGCAGCACTTCTGGCTCAGGTGTTGAACCCAGGTATTGCGTCGATGGGTCCGACAAATAACCCCACAACCGGCAAGCCAAACATCGCGGCAATTCCGGCCGCATACGGCTCGCAGGCCAACATTCAATTGACAATTGGGGCGCCAAAAGCAGACGGCTCAAGAACAACTTTGCTTCTCGAAACACCGAGTTTGAACTCGCTTGTTTACGACAGCGTCTCTTGCTGAGCGAATAAATTCGCTAATACACTTAAAGCAACGGTGAGTCGGTCGGTCGACCGCAGTGTTGTGGTGCTCGCATTGCAACATTGAGGAAAGTCGGGACTTCACAGGACAAAGTGCTGGCGAAAGCCAGGTCGGGGAAACCTGACATTACGTGCAACAGAAAACAAACCGCCGATGGAAGTTTCGCAAGACTCTTCACAGGTAAGGATGAAACGGTGCGGTAAGAGCGCACCAGCGTGGTTGGCAACAACCGCGGCTCGGTACGTCACTTGAAGCAAGGCCGCGCAGAGGGTATGAACTGTCCGTTCGCTTTCGAGCAACCCTCGGGTAGGCCGCATAGATGGATGGTCGTCGGTATCAGCAGGAAACTGCTGGTGCTACAAAATCCCGCTTATAGACCGACTCACTGTTTTCACTCGCT
>Ga0222713_10001219_pt1 | contig 29314 bp, 48 predicted proteins | sample C33_649DmetaG_FD_165061 | JGI IMG/M metagenome (GOLD analysis project Ga0222713, IMG submission 165061) | Estuarine water microbial communities from San Francisco Bay, California, United States - C33_649D | ecosystem: Environmental > Aquatic > Marine > Unclassified | place: USA: California... | reverse complement strand
GTCTAGCATCCAGTCGTATGTCACCCCACTGGTCACGCTGATGTTGTTCGGTGTCCAGTTGTTGCCGTTGCCTGAGTAGTCTTTGCCCAGCGTGGTGGCTGTCGCGGCGCTGTTGTCAGCAAAGGTCAGATAAAAACCGTTCGTGCCGTATGTGCCTGTGTACAGCAGAGGTTGCCAAATCCCATTTGTGTCGAATGCGCCAAAGCTGGAAGGTGTCAGTGCTTGACCATTGATGAAGTTGACCTCAGCGAGGTAGCCGTCAAACGGGCTAGTGTTTCCTACGCGAATACCAATGTTGTGCTGTGATGCCTGATTGATTGCAAGGTCATCGTTTAGCGTGGGATTGCTAAGTGTTCCAAACGCAGTCACCTCTACGCCATTCACATAAAGGCGTATGCGATTGTTAGCCGTTGATTGTGTTGTGTCTACAGCCAAAACAATGTGGTACCACGCAGATGGGTCGCGATAAACGGGGGTTGAAATTCTCCAAGTCGTTAAAGCGCCACTGACGGAAAGCTGGTCTGAAGAAGTGAAAGCCAGATTAAATTCATTCTGGTCTGTGCCTCCAGCATCTGAGGTGAAGAGCCATTGCGCGGCTGTGCCTAAAGTTCCGCGCTTGATCCACGCACTCCAAGTCCAAGTTTTGCGGTTGCTTGCGCTTGCAGGTGTTCTGCTCAAGTTGCCAGATGCACTTGCACGCAAACGCACACTGTTGCCAACGATCTTTGGTGACCAAACGCTGGAATACTGAAACTGTTGCTCAAGCGTCCACACGCCACTCTCAGTGGTCAATGTTGGCGTGGTAGGGTTGGCGGTAATCACACCGCCGAGGTAACGCTGAGACATGCTTATTCCTTAGCTGTTGATTTCTTCCCACGATGCAGTCACGGTCAGGTAGTTCGCTGTACCCGCTGTTGCACCGATGGATTGATTTTCCAACAAATAGAAGGTGGTGGTCTTGTCAGTGACGATCAAAGTGGCGTTTGCGGGAACCGAGATGGTTGACGCAATTGGGTATGCCGTGCCACCCAAAGAAGCCTGTGAGTAGATGTTGATCGTGATGTTCGCGGCGGCTGTGCCGTTGGTGTTCGCCACCACGATTGAGTTGATTTTGTACACCTTGCCACTTGATGCGGCGTTGCTTGCCAACGATGTAGCAGATGTGGTGCTCAACGAGACCTGCGACGAATTACCGTAGATGGTCGTGACATTGACGATGTTTGGATTTGCCATTTTTTATCAGCCTTTCAAATAACTGATTGCTTTTGAAAAAATTTTAGGGTCTTCTTTGAGCGCCCCAATGCCAGTGTTGCATCCGTGGCAGAGGAGGCCGCGAACCTTTTGCGTTGCATGTGAATGATCGACATGCAAAGCTCTTTCGGTTTGTGGCTCATCCCCACATATTGCACATTTTCCTTCTTGTTTGTGGTACAGATCAAGGAGAAACTGTTGCGTGACGCCATATTTATAGGCGCGTGACGACCATCTATCAAGCCAACTGCGAACATGCCAACGCTCTTTGCATCGTGCTTTGTGACACGATTTGCAATAAGCATTTGATCGACGCCCTTTTTTGTCAACATAAAACTTGGCAATGTCCGTTTCGCCGCATGACGGGCAACAAGCAGGCTTGGACACGGCTTCGCCATGACTCTTTCTTGAGTCAGGATTTGACCACCGCTTTTTTGCTCTGTCACTTGCTTGTTTCCTTCTTTCATCTGTCCACATGGCTTATTCTCCAAAAGCCACATAATAGCATTTGGACGCTAGCCGCCAAAAATCATCGCCATCGCGATGCTTTTACCTGTTGAAATACCTGTGTTTGCCGCCCAAGTTGGAACGCCACCCGCCAAAGTCAAGATTTGCCCGTTTGTGCCCGCAGCCAAGAAGGTTGTGGCCCCTGCTGTGGACTGATAAGGCAAGGACCCAGTTGCGCCGCCTGCAAGGTTTGTAGCAGTGCCCACGGAAATACCTGATGTCGACGACCACTGTGGAGCAGTGCCACTCGATGTCAAGACCGTGTTTGCAGAGCCAATACCCAACTTTGAGAGCGCAGTGCCAGTGGCGTAGTAGGGCAGGTCACCAGCAGTAAAACTGGCCAAACCCGTACCGCCGTTATCCGTTGTCAGCGTACCAGTCTGATTGGTGATGACAGTAGACGAGACCTTGATGAAATCAGAGCCGTTCCAAGCCACAATGGCTTTTTCCCCGCTGACAAGCGTCACACCGGTGGTAGGCCCTGCCCCGACAATCTTGACCGACTGTGAGGTGGAGGTGGCGTTGACGACGATGTACTGGCGACTCGAAGCGGGAACCGTGATGGTGAGCAAACCTGCAGGGTTTCCTGTGCAATTGATCACGGCAAACTGAGCAGTACCAGTTGAGCCTGACCCCACCTGCGAAATGTTGTTGCCAGTGTTGTCGCCGTTTGTGAGCGACAAAGTCACCGCGGTTTGGCTGCCACTGACTGTCTGAGTGCCAGCGATGGCGACATCAAGGTAGTCTGTAATGCCCCTGTTGACATCATCTCCCCATGTGCCTGACTGTGTCCCAGTGACTGGCTCGGCAAGACCCAGCAGAGTGGTGTAGTTGATCGTCATTTAAGCGCTCCTATTCCGTCGAAACCAATACCCAGTCCGCAGTCTGGGCGTTGTTGATATTTTGCCAGTTTGCTGTCTCGCTGTCATCAATCAAGCTCCAATAACGAACCCCAACTGATCCAACCGCGCCCATCGCCTGACAACCTGTAATTGCCACAAGTTTTGATCCAACCACCGATCCCACTTGACCGCGTGCTTGCACCCCTAATCCATTGATGACCTGTGCCTCGGTAACATTGCCTACTTGGCCTGCAGCGGCCGCGCCCGTGAGAGCGAGCTCAATAGATCCTACAGATACTGTCCCTGCAAAACCTGATGCGGCAACACCATCAAGAACAAGCTTAGGAACAATCGTCCCCGCCGCCCCGCTGGCCTGCACTCCTGAAAGCGCAACTGCTTTTGATTGGACTACACTGCCGACTTGGCCTTCAGCTTGTACGCCAAGCCCTGATCGCTGTTCATTTGCAGCGATGTTGCCCGCGTTGCCCGATGCCGCGGTGCCTGTGATTGCAATCTGCCTGACTGCAACGGCGACCGTGCCTACCGCGCCGTTAGCTTCAACACCTGTGGCTACCGGAGAGAAACCAACTGTTCCTACTTGGCCTGAAGCAGCATTACCCGAGAGCCCTGCCTGTTGGCCGCCCCATGAGTTATCCCCCCAGTTTTGGTAGCCCCATGAGGTTGCCACGGGCGGCCCCTATCAGGTTGTTGCCAAGCGCAATAAAGCGTTTGATGTGTCGTTTGTCGGCATCGTCAAAGTGAATGTGCCTGCGGTGATGGTTTGATCACCAAAGGTATGCACGCTGACCGCTTTGTTTGACTTGCTGAAGTTGTAAATCAACACGCAGTTGAAAGCAGTGGTCAAAGTCACCGAGGTGTATGTCAGGCTTGCTGACGGAGTCCAGTAAGCCGTCCCTGCGGTTGTCGAAGCGTTGGTGGACGCGGGAGCCGTGGCATTCGTTACCAAAATGCCCCCTGCGCTGTAGTTAGTGCCCGACACTTCACCAGTGCTTGAATAAGCCGTGGTAGAAGCGTTCAAAGTGGCTGACGACAAATACAAGGCAGCCTTGAATGTGTCTCCAGTAGAAGGAGTGAAGTTGTGCGTTCCGGTCAGGAGTTCGCCCATGAACGAAGTGCACATTGATTGAGTATTTGCCATAGTAGGCTCCTTTATGCGATTTTTGCTGCCTCAGCGCCCATGACAAGCGCCTTCTTTAAATGAACATGTACAGAACGATGCACAAGCTCCCCCTCCAACCAGTACTCAACCCAGCTGGTGCGTTCGTTGTCGTCATCGATCACACCCTCTCGCTTCTCGAGCAAGGAGTCATCCATTTCACCTTTTGTCGTGTTGACTAGCATCTGTTTCTCCTTAAAGGATGCGAATGACCGCAGTTTCTGGGTTATTGAACGGAAATTGGATTCGAAAATCCTGAGTCAAAGTCGTCTGATTAAGCCCAAAATTGAGTACACCAACCGACTTGTTGCCCTTGGTGTAATTGTAGATTAGCGCCCCACGAACAGTAAAGGTAGTTCCGTACCATGTTGGGTTGTCAAACGAGACATAGCCCGTGTTGTTGCCTGCATTGACAGTGGCGTTCAAAAGCACTTCGCCGCCCGCGGTGTAGCCTGCACTGCTGACTTCGCCTGTGGTGGTGTAGACCGCTGTATCGCTATCCAATACAGCATCAGGGCCGTACAAAGCAATTTTGAAGACATCGTTGTCGAAATCGTGAACAGCCAACAGCAGCTGCTCTTTGAATGATTGTGTGAGTCCTGCTACAAACATGTCTTACCTCGCTGGAATCTTGATTTGACCATCGCGGTAGGTGTCGCCACGCTGTTTGCCTTCGCCCAAGTTCTGGAGCAGTGCAAGCGCCTCTTTGTACTTTCCATCGTACAAGGCCATCATGTCTGATTCACCCTTCATGAAGGTGTAGGCTTCAACCAACGAACCATACAAAAGCGCAGAGCTGAAGTTGTCGCCCAGCCATGTGGTGCTCGCGGTGACGATGGATTCGGGGTAGTAGTAATAGTGCAGCTCCACCTTGTAGTTCAAATTGGGTGTGGGGCCCACAATGAATGTCAGCTCGTTCACATTGTTGTAAACGGGGCCGAATATTGCATAGTATTTTGGCTTGGCACGGGCGGATTGGTTGGGGTAAACCTCGCGAATGAAGTTCACATCCTTGTTCAAAAGAAACAAAAAGTCGCCTTCGAAAATGATCGTGCCAGAAACTGTCCCTGTGTGTGCTTTGTCTAGAGTGACGGTGGTGCCATTGATCAAGGTGACCAGCGCCCCCAGTGCTATACCGGTGCCAGAAACTGCTTGGCCAACCTCAATTCCAGATGCGCTGCTCACCGTGATGGTGAATGCACCAGAGGTGCCTGTTGCCGTAGTGCTCGCATAGCTGTAGATGGCCATGGAGTAGACCGACAAGAAATCATCTGGGGCAGACAAATACTTGTTGCCTGTTTGCAGCACACCCTGCACATTCTTGCGCAAGTTGGCCAACTGCACCGAGTTGTAGATGCGCTGCTCGGCCTGTTGAACAAAAGTCTGCAGCTCAGTAGCCGTGAACGAATTCTCGGTGTACTCTTCAATGGCGGCGGTGAGTTCTGCGTAGTTCATGTGATACTCGTTGTGACAGGAGACAACACTCCCGCTGCGGCTAGTTGTTTAGCGGGCGGCATAGGCATCATACCAACGCTGGCGAAAGATGTGTCAGCTGTTTCCCCCACATACACCGTCACAGCCATGCGCTTTTCAGGGCGGGGCTGGTACAAAGCCTGAGGCTCCGTGATGTTGCGTTTTGGCTCCAGCTGAGGGTGCTTGGGCTCGTAGCATTCGTTGCAAACCTTGAAGCCCTTCCAATCTTTGATGAGCTCCAATAGTTTAAAGCGCTGTCCACATTGATCGCACAGCGCTATCGCAAATTTGCCGGATGCGTACCCTGCGCCCATGCTTACCTCTGCGTGTAAGTTGGGACCAAGAAGACGCTGGCCGTATCCCGATCCTCAGTGGCTGCGCGGGCAAACTCTTCTTCGTAGAGCTGCTTGAGCAAGACAGTGCGATCAGGGGCTTTTTTGACCGACAAGTGAAAGGCCAAACCTGCCGTCAAAGCAGGCAAAAAACGGAACACAATGTCTGCCGTGTCGGTGTAGGTGCCTGCGTTTTCGATGCGACGAATGGCGTAGTACACGAATGTCCACTGCTGGGTTGCATCAGGGGAGGGGTACAAATACACCGTGGTGGGCACCGAACGCTGCACATAGTATTGAGCAGGGCGCGACTGTGTGTTCTTGTTGGGGATGTGCAGCCATTCAGCACGGCTGATGCGATCAATCGTGATGTCTTGCTGCGTAGGCAGGCCTGCATTTGTGCGGATGACCGCGGACAACGCGTTAATCGTGTCTGAGGGCAGGTTGTATTCATACACCCCTGCCGTCAGTGCCTGCTGCCGCTGCTCAATCGTCCACAGGTTGAGGCCTCGGTTGCCCCATTCTGCGAACATGAGGTTGAGCGAGCGCATCGCTGTCTTCATGTCATAGCCGTCACGAACTTCAATGCCGCAGCGCTCATACGCTTCGGCGATCATGTCGTCGAATTGCAGGTCGAAATCGGCTACGCCCGAAGTGGTCATGGCTTAGTAGATCTTGGCTGTACGAGCACGCGCAGCGCCTACGCCGCGGACATTGACGGTGTCGCCTTGTACGCTCTTGCGCACGGGCTCACTCAGCATCTTGCCTTGTGATTGAGAAGAAGCACCGACCATGCCGCCAGAAGCAAAGCCTTTTTTGGCAATACCTTCACCGCGCTTGGCCAAACCGCCCTTTGCGTAACAATTCTTCATAGCGTCACCGCCTTTCCTGAATTTTTGGCCTTTGCTGGCCGCACTAAATTCCTTGGCAACTTTTTGTGAGATGCCAACCTTTTTGGCGAATGAGCGGTTGTGCGCCGCTGCATCCATCAATTTCTTCTGCTTTGCGCTAACTGAGGGCACTTCGTTGCTCCTTCACAAAAGCATCCAGCTTGTCATTGAGCTTGTCAAACCTCTGGTCGATGTGGGCAACGATCTTGTCGATTTCCGCCTGTGTCACATTGTCCCGGGCAATCTCTTCCCGAGTCCTGTTCAACAGAATCTGAATTCGCTGGGTCTCGTCCCAAATCGTCTTCGCCAACCAAATCAAGAGGCCAGTGAAGAGCGACAAGACCGTGTTCCATAGCATCATTTCCATGTCAACATTTCCACTTTCTCAAGCTTTTGTTGATGCGGCTATTTGGATCACTGGCGGTCTTTTTGCTTGTCAGCTTCTTCTTCATGCCTTCCATCCGGCTACAAAAGCTGTCTTTGCGTGCACCGCCTTCAGGCTGTGGAGCCTTCAACCCCGGCTTTCCCGGATTGGCGCGGTTGTAGGAAGCCCGTCCTTTGGCGTTTAGGCCGCCAGATGGGCTTTTCCCTTCCTTGCGTTGCCAAGCAGGAGACTTTGCCATGTCAGTACATCTTGCACTGTTTGTTGCGAGCCATGCCCACGCCGCGAGGAGCCACCGAACCGCTTGGGGCTTGGTAGTTCTTGCGAGGAGTCTGCTTTGGACCGCCTTTGCTCATGTCTTGGCGTTGGGCACCGGGTTGGCGCTCGCCTTGATACTGGTCATCTGCCATTTTTGCTGCTCGTCCCATGTTGGGCTCCTTATCCGTAGAAGAATGTGACAGAAGTCACATTGGTGAGAGTGAGGTAGGGGTCCGCTTCAAAACGCACGCCGTCATTTGGAATGAGGACATACATGTTGCCTGTAGCGGAACTTACGGGCGTGTCGAACTTGAGAAGTTCTGTGCCACCCGAACCACCATCTTTGAAAGACACCGAGCCAGCGGAAGCCCCTAACAGGGCATAGACCGCTTTGATACGGGCGCGAGGTAGACCAATACCGGTTGCACCAGTACTGGTCATCGTTTTCGCTTTTACATCATATTGAAAGCCCATGGTAGGCTCCTATTAAGCGGTACGAGTGAATACATAAGCAGTTGCGCTAGAGAACATGATGGTGAATCGAGCCAACCCTGTCGCACCGGCGGCAATGGTCAAGTCACCAAAACTGCCCGCAGTGTCAACGGCAGCAGACGACAAAATGCCGTTGGTGGCCACAGCAATGGTCACAGTCGATGCGCCGCCAGTGTTGTCCACATACAAGTCCATCACGGTTCCTTTAGTTGCACCTAGTGCAGCACCCAACAAGGTGCCTGTGGGCAAAGTGATGGTTGTTGGCGAGGCTGAAGTTGAGGTGATGTAGCCAGTTGCAACTTGAGCTGCAGTGGCGGTGGCCGTAGCGTTGATTGCAGCAGTTGTTGGGTGGTTTTGATCAGTGAAGACCAAATTGGTGGTCGTCAAGTTGGTCACGCTGGTGGTAGGGCCAAAAGTGCCTGTGACGGTTACCGCGCCAGTAGTGGCGTTTTTTGTAATGGACTGAAAACCATTCTGGGAACGAACTGGTCCGTTGAATGTGGTATTTGCCATAATTTTTTCCTTACATGCGAGTTGAGGTGCGTCTGTCTGCATGTCGTCAGCCGGGACTGTCAGCGCACCGGAAAATCCCCGGAATGGCTTGAATATACACCATCCACAGAAAAAGAAAAGGGGCCCGAAGGCCCCTTTTTGGTTTCCGTCGCTTACGCGCCGGGAGAACCGTAGATACCGCGTGGGTCAGACCAGCCGAAGCTGTAACGCTCACGGGCCTTGTAGCGCACATTACCTGTGTCGAAATCGCCTTCGAAGGCGGTTTTGATAGGTGAACGCTCGAACATCTTGAGACCGTTAGGAGCATCAGTGATGATGAACCATGCGTTGGTGTCAGTCAAGAAGTGGTTGACAGCGTAGCCTTCAGGGATCAAACCCATAGACTTGATAGCGTTGATGTCGTTATCAGCTGTAGCGGTGCGCAAAGTTGACTTCATCAGGCGCTCTGCAGTGAACTGCAGTTCCTTAGGAACGATCATCTTGCGACCAGTCAAGGCCACGCGCAAGCCGCGTTCGTCAGTAAACGCTGCAATGTCGATGATAGCTTGTTCGAGAGAAGTCTCGTTCAAGTCAGCAGGCACTGCAGGAGTGTTACTGAAGTTGGGGCCCAAAGCAGTGGGGTGAGCGTCCGAGCAGAGAGCAACGCCGTCGCCGCCAGCATAGTTGCCGCCAGTGAAAGCATTGTTCAACACAGAAGCGCCTTTGACTTGCTTGGTGTTGGCCATAGAACGAGCCAAAGCCTTGGTGTAGCGAGCTGACAAGCGGTCGTAGAGGTTGTCCTCAACGGCTTCTTCGGTCAACGCGAATGCCATAGCAATGGTTTCGTGTGTGTAGCGAGCTGTGTACGATTCGATTGCGTCGTCATATGCCACACCAGCGCCTTCAGTTTTCACTGGAGCGGTGCTGAAGCCGGTCAACATAACTTCTTCTTCGAATGCACGGTCAGAAGTCTCGATAGCAAAGATTTCTTCGTGCTCGTTTTCGTAGCGCTTGTACTCCAAGCCGAACAAAGCGTTCAGGCCGGGCTCCAGCTCTTTAACAAGTTGGGAACGGGTAATAGCCATGATTAAGCTCCATCAGCTGCAACGCCAACACTGCCGTATTGGTGTTGATTGAGTTTTACAACGACTTGTGCGTAGTTACCGAAGTCATTGCCCGGTGCTTCGTACAAACCAACGATTTTGAAGGTCAACGCTGCTGTCTTAGCGATAGAAGCAGAGTCCAGAGAACCTGCAGAAACGCCAGAAGTGGTGCTGCCAGTGGTAGATGCAGTTGGATCAGCGTTCTTGCCAATGTTGGCTTGAGACACAGAGCCATCAGCCTGCACGACGAACAACTGAGCGGGATCATCGTTCACTTCGCAAGCAATGATGCCTGTAGTGATGTTGATGCTACCGGGGTAGTAGTTCTTCCATGTGGGCTTGTTAGCACGGGTGGGGTCGTTGTATTGGCAACCATTGAACACGCCTGTTGGGGCGGCATGAGTGGATGCGTCATACTTGATGATGTAGCCGTCATAGACGACAACCAAGTCACCTTGGTAGATTGCGCCAGCTTGGTTATCCGCAATTTGGTAACCGTACTGCTTCTGTGCACCAGTAGCAGACAGGTTGCCCAAAGGGCGCAGACCAAAAGGCTTGTTTACATTTGCCATTTGTAGCTCCTGCTAGAAAAAGTTATCAACCTTGCGGCTGACGGAAAGTTGTGCGCGAACTCCGTTCTGGAGATTGGATTCGCATGGACGAGTGGGCGTTCTCACGCATCATCTCGTTGTCTACCGCTTGTAACTGATCCCGAGCCTTCTGGCGGAAGTAATCTGCACGCTCCTTGAGGGTCTCTTTGGGGATCCTTGCAAGCAAGAGACCACCAACAGAAACAACACCAGCGTGTTTGCCGTCCTCAACGGTTGGCAACAAGTGCTGATACTCCTCTGGGAGCTCATCGATGCGCACGAGTTCATAACCTTCGCGCAGCTTCGAATACACATTCTTCTTGTCTTCGTAGCCGTTGACTTCTGCACGAATCCAACGGTGTTCGAATCCTTCAGGGGCGGGAGGTGCGTCAAGACGCGAAGGTGGAGCCCATGGCTTGCGACGCTCTTCCTTAGCACGAGTGCTCGCGCTGCGGGTTGCACGGTCGATTGTGATTTCTTTGCTCATGTTCTTACTCCTTCACATACTTGGCATATTCCTCGAGAGGAACACCCAGTTTTTTTGCAATAGCAACCTGACTCGGCGAAAGCCGGACAGTACGGCGCGCACTATTGATTCCCGAACTACGGGAGGCAGGGGCAACAGCAGGCGCGGAACGCTGTTGTCTGGATTGTTGTTGCGTGTCAGCGAAGTGCTTTGGAAACTCCTCGCGAAGACGACGATCTAGTTCAGTATAGTACTCTTCGGAATCAGGTTCAACCCCCTCTTCCTCAACCAGTGTCTGATGGATGCCCCAAGCACCATAAGTCAGCATACGGTTCTTGCCATACCACTCGTTGCGCGCGGCCCAGTCTTCAGCTTTTGCACTCGGACGAGGCTGTTGCGGCTGCTGTTGTGGCTGCTGCTGTTGAGCAGGCTGCTGGTACTGCTGTTGTTGGGGAGCATGTTGCTGCTGCACTTGCTGCTGATTTGGCTGGGGCTGGTCTTGCAACCAACCGGCCACTTGGCGCTGCTCTTGAACAAGGGCTGCCAAGCGCTCTTGTGCTTCCAGCTCAGTATTCATGTCGTTCTCTTCGCGAGCCTTCATGATGATCTGGCGCAATGCAGTTTGTTGGGTATCCAAACGGGCTTTCGCCTCAGTCAAGCGGCTGTAGTCGGTCTGAACCAACTTCTGCTGCAGGGTCTGTGTTTGGTTTTGCAGGCCCTTGGCGTATTCCAAGGCTGCTTGTTCACGGCGTTCCGCTTCGCGCATGCGTGCGGTCAATTTGGCAATGCGTTTTTGCACTGCGTCGTTGACCGAATCCAGCTCGTTGCGGGTATCCGATTGGTTGTTTTGCTGTTGGTCGTCCGCGGCGGGGGCAGCAGCTGTGTCGCCGCTTTTGTCCTCGTTTTGGTCACCTTGAATTGCGACATCAGTGGCCTTTTCATCGGCCCCCAAGTCAAACTCCAGCTGTTCGTCGTTCATTAGAGTTGCCATTGCTTACCTCACATATGCAGAATGTCTTCGGGGTCTTTAATCGTCGCCAAGACTTCGTCATCGTTCAAGATGCGAATCTCGCCGCCGTCAATGGCCATACGCGCACCGGCGTAGCGACCAAAGATGATCCAATCGCCCTCTTTGCACCACGCACCGGTGGGGAACTTCGCTTCGTCTTTGTAGGCGAGCGGGCCGACAGACAGAACATACGCGCAGGTCGTAGTCAGCTGTTGGCGTTCTAGAGTCTCATTGGCTAATTCGATACCGCCCTTGGTCTTTCGGGCACCGCGGTAGGGCAGAACAATCACGCGCCAGCCTGTGGCGTTGGGCAAGTGTTCTTTGATGCTAGACACCTGCTCCTGATGCTCTTTGCGGGCCTCAGCAGTGGCAATGGCTTCGGCGGCTGCCTTGTCTGCGGCTTCTTTTTCCGCAGCGGCTTGCTCTTCCGCCCATTTTTTCTCTAACGGGGTCAGTTCAGTCATAGTTGGTCCTCTTGTAAGTCGGGGTTATTGCTCAAGAGGCTTTGGATGGCCTCCTTCACAAATCGGTAACCCTCAAGACGGCCCATCAGGAACTTGTACTGCTCCATATCCCGCACTTTCCCGGCCACCACGATGTCTTGCGTCTCGCGCTCAAGAGTACGGATGGAACGGTGCAGATTTTCAACAAACTCAAGCATGGATAACTCCAATGAAGCAGACAGATGGACCCCTGTCTGGGGGTTGTGTGCACATTATGCACAAAAACTTACGCAATTTTCACTTTTTTGAACGCATCTTTACGGTAGACATACTTAATGTCAGGGTTGGTACTGGCTGGCTTGCTGCGCTTGGGCGATCCGGTCAGCATTTTGCTGCGCGACTTGCTGGGCGTTTTGGATCGCTTGCTGGGTGAGTTGGTTGGCATGTTGTACCCCTTTTTGGTCGATTTGGCGGTGCTGCACACCGTGTTGTGCTTCGAGCTTCTCGCGGTCTAATTGCAGTTTGGCAGCGGCTTCGGCCTGATCGGCTTGCTCGCGCTGTTGATCCAAAGTCAAGTGCGCTTGGTCGAGCTGCAGCTTGGCCTGATCGCGCTGTGCGCTCTGGTCCAATTCTTGTTTCTTCAATGCCACCAAAGGATCTTCTTGGTTTCCTTGCATTTGCGTCTGCAACTGCTTGACTTCTTGGAAGAACTGGGCGGTCTTCATCGCCACCAAGGCCTCGCGCTGCAACGCAGACACCAAGCCCTGTGGATCGGCACCATAGGCCTTGAACAACTCGGCTTCGACCTCTTCCTCGGCCTTGAGCTTGATGTGCTCCATGATGTGTTTTTGCAAGTTGACGGCCACATTGGGCATTGCCTGCACCATGGGCGACAAGCCCATCATGATGTGCGCCATGATGTGCGCATCGTGCTGTTGGCCAGCAAATGCCTTCAAGGCCACGCCGTCCAAGACCTGTGCGTTCTCGCTTGCAGGGTCCTTTGGCTTGTCCACATTCGAGCCATTCAACAAATCGTCGATATCACGCACGCCAATCGCCTCATACATGCGGCGGTATGCCTCGTACATGTTGTGCATCTGCGGTGCGCTCTGAGCGAGCTGTAGCTGGGTCTGCGCCATGGTGATGCGCTGAGCCACAGAGAAGATGTTGGGGTCAGAGACGGGGAGAACATCAACGCGATTGTCGAAGTCACGCTTCTTGATGTAGCGGCTCTCGCCGGGCACATCGTAAGGGTAGTGGTCAGGTAGGTATTCGCCAAAGCCCTTGGCCAACAACGCAAACTCCAGCTTCTGGCTGTAGTGCATGCGCTTGTGGATCGAAGACATGACCGCGCTGCCCTTTTCGAGCAAAGCAATCGTGGTGCCCACGGCAGCGTTTTGGTTGCTGTCACCAACTTGCATGTCGGTGATGCTGGCCAAGCGGCGACCAGAGTCCACGCACGCGCCCATGAGCGCAAACAAGGTTTGGCTGGGCTCTTTGTAAGGCAGAGGCAAGATTGAGGCTTGCAGGTCTGCGCCGCCCACATCGATGTCGCGCCACTCGCCGGGGCTCAGAGGCACATCGTCGTTCATGATACGAGCGCCCTTGGCCTTGAAACCTGCTGGCAGGTTGGACAGGGTGCCCGAGTCGATCAACTGCTGCAAAGCGGCTGTCGAAGTCTTGGTCAAGCCCCCGATCAGGTGCAAGAAGCCAAGGCCGTATGCGCCGGGACCTTGGACGAGCAAGTAGTGGATGTAGTACTGCTTGCGAGCGTAGAGCGGATCGCCCTCTTTCCAGTTACGGCGCACGCCAACCACATCGTTGGTGATCTCATCGATGGTGACGATGTAGGGCAAGCGAATGCCTGTGGCTTCGCCGTCTTCATCCTTGTGCTCAAAACCTTCCAAGTCCAAATCAACTTGGAACTCCAACAAAGACATTTCTTCTTCGGTGGAGTTGGGCTGCACGCCATTGGTCTTGTCGATTTCCTTCTTGATCACGCTCTGAGAGGCTTCGCCCATGGTGGTGGGAGATGCGGTGTCGAGGTATTGACCGCGGACAACGGCCTTCTTGTAGTCGTTGACCGACATGAACACACGGTGCGTGATGCGAGCGCATTCGCTCATCACCGTTGAACCGTTGTAAGGGATGTACAAGTTGTCTGGCAGCACCAGCTGGCTGACCATGCGGCCCTTGTTCTCGTCGAAGTAGATCTTCTTGAATGCCGAGCCGCCGTAGCCAACATAGAACAGCAACTGATCGAACTCAGGCGTGTACTCTTCCATCACCGTGGTGATCTGGTAGTTCATGTAGTTGCGCACGCGCTCTGCTTGCGCCAACTTCTCACGCGTTTCCTTGCCTAGCACCTGCGTGCGCACGGGGCCCTCTGCAGGCATCAACTCTTTCAGAGCTGTAGATTGGAATTGAACGATGGACTCGGTCAAGAGTGGGTGGCTCACGCCGCACGCGCCCTTGAATGGCTTGGTGCGCTCTTCGAAGGTGAAGCCAAGAAGCTTCAAGCCCTTGCTGTACTGCTCTTCCCATTCTTTGCGGGACGACTTGTCTGCTTCGAACAGTGACATCAAGTCTGACGACATGTTCTGCAAGACCGAGGGGTCGATCACTTCAGCAAGGTTGCTGTCAAACGCGACTTTGCCGTCTTCTTCTTCGCCGATGCTGACGGTAGCGCCGCCATCTTCTTCAATCTCGATCTCCACATCAGGCATCTCTGCCATTTTGTCGAATTCAATCAGTGCATCGCCCGCGGGCAAGTCGTTGTTCCGTTCGATAGCCATGTGTATTCCTTAAAGGTAGCGACGATTGTCACCGGAGACGCGCTCTACTGCACCCCCTTGTGCAAACTTGTTGTTTGCGCGTAGCAGCGTTTTCACGCTGTTCGAGATCTCCGTAGGATCTAAATGCTCAACTAGGTCAAACACCTGATCCGCGTAGTTTACAGGTTCCGCATTTCCTGTTAATACCCCATTGCCACGGGCCTGAAAGATTTCCCTTTGCTTGGGCAAGTATTCCAAGTTCGACACGATGTGGCCGTTGGGGTCGTACAGCGAATATAGCTCGACATCGCCATTTAGCAAAGACACCCGCGCGTTGCTTGACCCCAGCTTTTCCGAGCCGCTGTGTCTGTACGCCTTGGGATAGGCATAGCCTTCAATCGAGTGATTCATCAGCTGACTCTGGATTCGAGTGGCATCGGGATCGACAACTTTGCGCCAAGTAAAGCCTCTGGCATCTGTCAACACAGGGTCACTCATGCCGAAGAGAGAGGCCTCCTTTGGATACTGCAGGGCTACTTCTTTGTTGCCCTTGTCCACCGCGTCATACCATGTGTCCACCTGCTTCATGTATGGCTTGTACAGGCCGGAATACAAGTTGTTGTTGCCTTGGATGAGCGCATCGGCAAAAGAAGAGTTCTTGAGCTTTTTGGGATCCACGCTGGAGATTGCAGCCACCACATTTTCTGGAATCATGTAATCCAGCATTGAGTAGTCGTTCTGGTTCAGGTCATAAACAGGCTGCTTGTTTGCCAACGAATATTTGAGTCCTTCGGGCGTTCCGTTATACGAGGGAGACACGCCGAGCTGCCCAAAATAGTAGTCCGCCATGCGGGGGTCGCTTGCTGCCGACTTGGCTTCAGTTTCACCCATGAAATAGATCTTAGGAGTGGTCGCGCCTGTGTAGCCCTGCTCCCGCATTTTCATGGCTTCTTGTTGCCTGAGAATATCTGAGGGGATGTAGCGCGCATTTGGACTCAAATCATAGACATGGCCAGTAAGTCCTGTGCGCACATCATGTGTGGCCTCCAATGCCTCACGCGCCATGTTGTCGCCTCTGTTGGCGGCCAAAATCAGTGCTTCTGGGAAATTCTTGGAATCATGTCCAGACAAGCCCATCTGCCCCTTCAAGATTGCATCGCGAATAGGATCATTGGTGGTGCCGTAGTTCTTGGTCAGGTAAGGCAGTGCCTTGTTGCGCAAGAATTCAGCGACATCTGGACGATCACCTGCAAGCCTTGCAGCTTCTTTTTCCAGATTCTTCACATAGTCGCCCATGTTGGAGTCCATGTGCTGAGCTAAGTATGCGCCACCGGTAGGTTTGACAGCGTAGGATGCGCCGGGCACAGTGAGCTGACGGTTGTATTGCTGGAAGTCCTTTGCCAACATCTTGGCTGCTTCGCCGGTTTTTTCTGCAGCGCTGATCGTCCCTCGTACAACGGATGCAGGGTTCACAGCCGATGCACCGAGCTCCCCCATGGTACGGAAACCTTGCAGCGTTGGCGTGGCCTCATCACCGGGGCGGATGCCATATTTGGTCATCTTTTCCTTGATCCAATCGCTACCGAATACTGGTTTTTCTTCCTTGTAACCAAAGGGACGCATTGCCATGGTGATAAGGTCAACAGGACCGCCCGCGATACTGTACGGAACATCCATCACACCGCGTGCGATGGCAGGATAGGCCTCGCCAGAGTTCAACGCCTGACTGATATTGCCTGCTTGGCGGCCACGACCAGAACTGGGGGTCAAGAACGCTGCATTCTGTGCGGCTGCCATGCGCTCGATCTCTTGTGGAGTCAAGTGATCAACATTTTCGCCGCCCATGGGGCTGCCATCAGCGCGCTTGACCGGGATGCCGTATTCCTTTTCTCCCGTGGTGTGCTTTTGAATAAAACGCATCAGGGGATTGGTTTCGTACATGTACGAAGGCACTGGTGTGTGCGGAGGCAAATCGCGTGCATCCATGCGAGTCTGGCGGGGACCTGTCAGTGCGTCGTAGACCGCCATCATCTTGGTGGATGGGAACAGCTTGCGCATTTCTGGATCTTGCGTCAAAAACTTGCCAGTGGTCTGCTCCAGCGCCGACAAAGAAGCCATCTGCTCTTCTGCCAGACCTTGCAACGCATCGCCGCGGTTGCGGATGCTATCCAAAGTCTTTGCGTCCATGTTCAGATAGCCGCTGTCCATGGGCTGGCCAAAGAACTTCTCCAACTTGTCGCGGTTGGAGGCCATGTTGAAAGCGAACTGGCGAATTGGAGTCCAATCTTTGTTCAACAAATGGTAGGCGCGGTAGGCGTTGTCCTGCGAACGGACATTTGGACGGCCAAGGATGTCGCCAGCGCGAAAAGCCATGGAGTGTTCCAGCTCATGCAGCTTGGTCAGCTCTTCACGGGCAGCAGATTGGTTGGGATTGATGTTGACAATGTCTGGCTCGCGTGAGCTGACATACCCCATGGTGTTGGAGTCCATCGGAAACTTGTCGATGCGCACACTTGGGTTCTGCGCTTGCATGTAGACCAGCATTTCCTTGGCTGTACGCTTGGGGGCATCCGAATACTCGGTCTTCATGCCCTTTTCTTGGTATACCTCCCCTGATTCAGGGGTGCCGTCGGCTCTGTGCACCACGCCACCATGGGCTAATTGCTGCACTGCAGGCTGTTTTGGCGCAGGAAACGGGCTTTGGTAGCTTAAATCCAAGCTTGCAAGGGGACTTGGGAGCGTTTCTTCAGCAACAACCTCAGGTTCGGACTCCTTCCAGATGTCCTCATCGGGCGTTTCGGGCTTGTCATCCGCCAAAAACATCATTGCCATGGCCGCTTTGTAGCCCGGACCGGCATCCTTGATCAAATTTTGCGCCGACATGCCACTTTTCAGAGCATCGGTCATCATTTTTTCGCTCGCCGTGGGCTCCGCCGCCGGTTTTGACGCAACAGAAGGCTGCGACTGGGGCTTGGTGCCCACTTTTCCTTGCATTTCCTGCAAAAATTGACCCGTTGTCTTGCCTTTGAGCGTGGGATTTGCATTCATCACCGCCTTGGACAAGATCTGATCCAACGGACGGTCGGGTTCGGCCTGCAAAACATACTTCGCGGTGCCCGGGCCAAAGAAATGCGCTGCATAAACCTCATGCCCCTGAGGATCACGGCCCAACATCTGACGAAGTTTTTGCGTGTTGTCAGCCAAAATGTCTGTGCCCACACGGATGTTCTCATCCACATCCGTCTTCATGCCGGGCTTGCCACCATACCTCTTCCAAGTGTCATCAATCACCTGAAACAAACCCTGAGCCGTGGAGCGCGGGTTCTTAACATCGGCACGGCCAGAGCTCTCCGCCTGCGCAATTCGAAGCGCTAGATCAGGGTCTACATTCTTCGCAGCTGCCGCTGCCCTGATCTTGGCTTCGATGTCTTGTGGTTGAGGCATGGTCCGTGGCCCTCGGCTAGTGAGTAAGTTGCCCCATTTTAAGCAGCTTGTCAATAATACTCAACAGGTCCCGTTTGCGGTTCGCCCTCATCCAAATCATCATCAGCCAAAGCAATGAAGTTGCCCTGACGGAAGCGATGCCATGCCATCACCGCGGTGTCCACTTGGTCATCATGAGGAGCAAGGGGAAAGGCCGCGCATTCCTCAACCATCTCCTCGGCCCACTCCTGATTTTCAGGGTACCAAACCATGCCCGACTCCAAGATAGGAGCAACAGCGTTGGCGCGGGAAATCTTGTCCTGCCCCGTTCGGCGACCACCGGGTGAGTACATCGTGACAGGGATCGACAGACGACGAAGTTCTTGCTGCAACGGCGTGCCCGTTGCTTTGGCCTCAATCAAAACATTATCTGGTTTCCAGTAAAGGTACTCGTCCTTCGCGACACGCTTCAACTCGGGGAAGTCCCAACGGCCTTTGCGCACATTCAACAGGATCAGGTTTGCACCCGAATCCGCATCAGGATAAAACACGCCCCAAGTGCTGATGACAGAGAAGTCGGCCGTCTCTTTTTTGGAGTACGCCGTGTCGTAGCACTGGATAATGTATTCGCATGATGGCGGCTCATCGAACTTCCACTTGCGCCACCAGTTGCGTTTCAGGATCGCACCTTCGTCGTTGGTTGGGTTCTGTTGCCACTGGGCGTTCCACTTTTTCAGACCGATGGAGAACTTGACCTTCTCCAACTCCTCAAGCTTCCAGTAGCCCGGCCAAAGGGGCTTGCCGCTGGGCAAGATGGCAGGGAACTCCAAGACCTCCCACTGGTCGGCCTTGAGGTTGGATTGCATTTTCAACAGGCGACCGGCAGGATCATCTGTTTTCCAACGGGTGTTGATCAGGATGATTGCGCCGCCCGGCTGTAAACGCTGACGAGGGCCAGACTCGTACCACTCCCAAGTTGCTTCCATCGCGGTTTCAGAGTTGGCATCCTGTTCGTCCAAGATGTCGTCCAGAATGATCACATCACCACCGCGGCCAGTCATCGCGCCGCCCTTACCAATGAAGAAGGCTTCCCCGCCTTGGGCCGTGTTCCACCGTCCGGCGGCCTTGCTGTCAGCAGAGAGTTGCATGTTGGGGAAGATCTCTCGATACCTCTCATCGTCCACCAAGTTACGGATCATGCGACCGAAGCGTTGAGCGAGCTCCGCGGTGTGCGAGCCGACGATCAGTTTAGATTGGGGCAACTTGCCCATCAGGTAGGCAGGGAAAAGATAGCTGCCCATTTGTGACTTACCGTGGCGCGGGGGCATGGCCACGATCAGGCGCTTGCATTCGCCAGAGATGACTCGGTCGAACTTTTCAGCAATCATGCGGTGATGATCGCCGACCAACATTTCTGGCCAAACATATTGGCAGAAGTCGATGAAGTTGCCGGTTGCGCGTTCGTGCGCTTCAAGGAGCTTGAGCCGTAGCTCGAGGCGTAGTTGTTCTTCTTCAATATCAGCAGGTGCGTATGCCATAGCAGACCCTCAGGTTCTGGAATTTTTATATATTACCCCACCCAAGCGATTTTAAAAACAAGGGGGTGGGTTTACTATTTGGATGATAAGTATTTGTGGTGGTTTCCTATGGCAAAAATAGGGCGAAGGGCGAGCCTGCGAAGACCGGGTACAAAAATGGCCCTCCCCCCTAAAGAAGAGCAAGCAAAGCGCAGCGATCTGAAAGGGTATGCGGGCCCACCCACCCCCGCCACCACCTTTAGGGAACATTTTTGGACGCGCGCGTCCAATTGATTCTTCTGATCGGCAAATCAGAATCGATTAATTGTTTTAATGATGCGCTAAGTTGTTGATTCTAAAGGGAAAAAGCAAAAGGCCGCCAGGTGGCGGCCTTGGATGCTAAGAGGCCGAGGCCTCTTAGATCAGGTGCATTCGATCTTGTAGGTGGTGACTTCCTCTAGTCTGGTGCCAGTTGCCACCTTTCTGCAGGTGGGTGAACCATCACGAACATAAGCACTGATGCTTATGCGAACATCATCCAACTGCACAGTGTAGTCCTTGTTCATGAACTGCGCCCACTCTTTCTCTTCCACCTTATCGGTGAACTGCAGGAAGAACCCAAGCATTGCCACCAGCTTGGGATCCTTGAACCCTTCCAGATCGTGCAGGGTCAGGTGGATCGTTGGGTGATAGCCGGTGTTGGTGATGAACAAGGTGCTGGCCTCTTCTGCAGTCAGATCCTTGAATGCCTCTGAATACTTCGCACGAATCATCATGCGTTGTTCTTCAAGCTGCTTTGCTCTGGTGATCAGAGCATGACCTTCGTGCTTAGACGATTGAATTGAACGGTTGATCGCTTTGATCAGAGGGTTTACTTTGCGAGTGCTCATGACTCTATCCTTTCTAAATACCACAACACTATTGTTGCGGTAATGCAATTATAAGAGAAATGGGGCCTAGGCCCCATTGATTGTTTCTATCGGACTCGGACCACCAGATCCATATTGTCTATCGCTTCGCTGATGTGGTTCTCAAGGTATTCGTTCATCCACTCGCTGATCTTTTCATCAACATCAAGGTTGTCGTTGATGTATTCCTGCACCTTGTCATCGATGGCTGTGTGCGCGCCGAGGTTGTTGTCAATCCATCCTTCGATGTGGTTGTCAAGGTGGCTCGATGCCCAGTTGTCGATCTGGTTGCGAATCAGGTCAATGATCGCAAGCTTCTCGGGGCTTGGACCACGGGCCTGATCGAATGCATTCGCGGCAGTGTTGACCACTACCATGAGTGCAGTCATTGCTCCGGCCTGTGTTTCAGTTGGCAGTGCAGTGATCACCTCGTTAGCATATGACAATGCTGCATCGATATCACAACCGCGTGATGCGAACAAGTTATTTGTGTGGTGGCGAAATGGGTTATTGGTGCTCATGACTCTATCCTTTCTAAGTTGCTCAGCATTGTTGCTGAGTGATTCCATTGTAGCGGTTTTGTGGTGCCGGTCTAATTGATTGTTACTATCGCCGAAGCTTCGGCGATAGCCGCCCGTGCCCTTGCTGGGGTGAATGGGGCATAGCCCCGAATGCGTGAACGGTTATCGGTGCGGGTGGTGCGAATGTGCAACTTCAGGCCTGCACGCTGAGCCGCCGCCCAGAATACCGAATAGTCACAGTCCTCTTCCAAGTGGGCAAGCATGCCCCGCATGTAGCTGTAGGTGCTGATCTGGTCAATGATCCCAAGCTTATCGAGCAAGGGAATGGGCACGGCAAGCCAGCCGTGCCCCGGATCTTCGTAGAAGTTCAGGCGCATGACTTTTCCCCCTGCAGCTGGTCCTTAATCCCCCGATATTGTTTCAATTGGTAGTCGCTCATGTGCGTCATGCTGGTGGGCATAGGCTCAGCGCCAGCACCCCAACGATCCACCACAGTCCAGCCTTTGCCAATGACATACACGCCGTTGTCGTGGTTGTTGCAGTCCAGCTCATTGAGTGCACCGATTCCAATTGACGAATCACCATGGCCAAAAAATTCACAAATCAAACCACAAAGGCGGGCCATTGCATATTGATCATCACCTGCCGGATCGCGAAACCCTCGCTCGCGTGCCACATCCAAAAAAGCCAGCACCGACTCGGGGCCGCCATTCCAATGCAAATAAATTCCCGCCCCTTCGGTTTGCGAAGTTGACGCTGTGATAACTGCACGATTTCCCATAATCTCTATCCTTTCTAAGTTAATGGTCTGGCGAGCCCACCCGCCCCCGCCACCACCAATTGAGGGAACCTCTTTCGGCGGTTCGGCAATTATCGCCGAACCGTGCCGCCCGTCTAATTGTATTTTTTAATCGGGGCTCGCGCCCCGATAGCCTTACGCGGCCAGCAGCTCCAGCGCTCGCGTTTTCATTGCGGCACCGGTGCCGAACCACGCGGACTCCAAGCGCGTGTTGTCCGAACGGCCGCGCTCATGATCCACTAATTCGGTGACAGCGTTCAACATCCCCCAACGGGTTTGGCCGGTAAGGCCGTGGCCGATTGACGCACCATTAAACAGCGACATGATGCGCTTATATGCGCGGGTATCGGTGACAGCGAGAGTGCTCGAATGGTAGGGCTTGAGCAGCTCGGCCACAAATGCATCAGCTTCGGCTGCAGCCATGGGCACGGCAGCCAGCTTGCGCGATTGAACCAAAAAGCGCTCCCAATTATCGGCCACGATCCCCAGCTCGAGGCGCACGCGGTCCGCATCGAACCGCTCGGAGTGCAGCACACGAACCGCGGCCGATTGATCCGCAACGGCCGCGGTGATGGTGTTATTGCACACCACGCGAATGGTTGTAAATTTTGCAACTGTGGCCATGGTGCCGTCATACGAGGTGCCCAGCAATAAATACGGTTTCACGGTGTCACCGTCCACCACATCAGCGCCAGCACCTACCGAAGCAAGCGCCCAAACGCGTTTGCCATGGCTCAGGGCTCCGGCGGTCTCCAATTGAAACCCGCCCAGCTGCACCAGCTTTTCAAAAAAGCCCATAACCTCCGCGGGCTGCACCACATGATATCCATCAGAGACCACGGCCAGCGCCCCGCCAGTATCGGAGCGGTGCAGCACTTTGCGGCCGGTGAAAACCTCCGGCTCGCTGGCCGCTTCGGTCCTAAAAAGCACGGGGCTTTCTTTCACGGTGTAAGCCAAACCCGCTTCGCGGGTCCACTGTTCAATTGTCGCGCCCTCCGTCAGGCTCTGGCCTAGGCCGTGCCATGGGGTTTTGCCAGCATATGCCATTGCAGCGCGGCCGGTGGTGGTATCAATCATGTGTGCCATAACTCTATCCTTTCTAAGTTGACCGCGGAGCGAATCCCCGCGGCATGTGTTGAATTCTACGCGCTCCGCGGACCGCGTCCAATTGAATTTTTTAATCGGGGCCGCGGCCCCGATAGCCCCGAACCTATGCAAAAACTTGCATAGGCGCGAGCCCCGAACCGGTTCGAACCGGTTCGCGTGCCAGATTTGACGCGGCAAGCGTCAGGGACCGCGGGCCTAGTTTACGGGGTTTTCTTTACTGGTTGATCTGTCCCCAATTTTCGGCCTCCGCCCCTCTGATTCTCTGTTGATCTGTCCCCAATTTCCGGCCGGTTAATCGAACAGGTCCAAAAACCACCAAAGCAACACAAAAACAGCTAAGCCAAAAAAGATGATCATGCGGCCACCTCGCGGCCAATATCCCCCGCCACATGATGGCGCAGCATTGAACCGGCAGGCAACGATTTTGCAAAAGCGCGCAGCGCGGCCGCATCGTTCGGGGTTTTCGCTTTTTTAGTGCCGTGCCATTGAATAGCGGTCGGACCGCTCGCAGCGTAACAGCCACCGGAACCGGTGCCCACTTTTTTCGCGCCGGTGCCATGGGCAACAAAAACCACCACATCGCGGCGCTCAGGGCGCGCACATAAGGGCGAACCATTGCCACATTGTGCACAGGTGAAATTGTCGGCCAGCTCTGCAGGGCACCGGTGAAAGCGCACGCCGTCCACCACTTTCGGGAAAGTGTCCGCGGTATCAGTTGGAGCGGCCAGCACGGCAGGGCGGCCAATATTCACAGCGGCCACGGCTTCGGCTTCGGTGTCACAGCTCGCATTGATTACAGTCTGGCCAGCTTTTGCCACAGGCAGCAGCGCGGCCGCAAAATGCGAATAAGTCCAAGCAACACCACGGCGCGGCACCGCGTCCAATAATGCGGCCAGATAATCGGTGTCGATTTGTTCGGTGCCGGTGGCAGCTTTTGGGTGCAGGGCGCAGCTTTTGGGGCAGGTCGCGTAGGTCTCATGCGTGCCGCTTCGGTAAGTGACAGCAATTGGGCCGGTTTTACGGTTTGCGGTGACGGGTACGGTTTTTAGCATTTTCTCTATCCTTTCTGTTGATGGTGTCGCTATCTTAGCAAAATAAAAAGCCCCGTCTAATTGATTTTTTCAATGCCGCGCTGGTATTTGATAGCTAATTGCCACACCTGAAAAGCGTCCATTATTGAGGTATACGCGCCGGTGCCGTATTTTTCGCAAAACGCGTCAGCGTCATCGTACAGCATGAAAAACGCGCGCACGGTGTCGGCGCTCTCTTCAGCGCATGCGGTCCCATAGGCTTCAATGAATGCCAGCTCCGCGGGTTTCAGATTGTCGGGCAGCTCTTCAACGCTATCAATATGCCAGCCGTCACTATCGCCCGAACTAAATTGACCGCCGTCTAATCCGCGCGCAATCTGGTCCGCTTCCTCTTGGTTTTCGGCCAATATTTCGGTGGTGCAATAAGTCGCGTATGACGCGGTGACTCTAAATTTTTTCATGCTCTATCCTTTCTGGTTTGATGTGCGGACAGTATAGGCCAGCTCAGGCACAATGCCCAATTGATTTTTTAAATACTCCAGCCGTTGCGATAGCCGTTCTTTATTGATCGGCTCCACAATGAACGCGCCTTCGAAGCTGCTTCGGCCCCATGCAATTGCTTCGCGCTTCAATTTAAAAATGCGCGAAGGTTGATCATTGCGGCAATGGGCCCAATAAACACAAACCGGTTTTTTCATGCTCTATCCTTTCTGTTGATGACGGGATAATTTTAGCACAACGATAATCCCCGTCCAATTGATTTTTTCTATGGCGTTTCGATTTCCGATAGCCTTTCGAAAAGCTCTTCCCATGGCATCCCACGCGAGGGCCAGCTCTTCAACGCAGGCAAGCGCAGCCCATGGGCAGCAAGGTCGATCACATCCCGCCCGCGGTAGAGATGAATCATGGCAGGGCGCAGCGTAGTTCCGCCAGACTGCAGCACCAGCACAAAACAGGGACGGCCCTTGCCGGACTGTCGCGCCATGAAAGCGATTTGATGCGGCCGAAGATTGACCTTTAACCCGCGCTGCACCACCTTGGTCTCCATCATGACGAATCGATCCCCCACGCCCACCAGCATGTCAGGGATGCCAAGGTTGACCCGATTCTCGATGCGCTCGATGTCCACGCCATACCGAATCAGGCCGTCACGCACGCGTGCCGAAAATGCCGCTTCAGGTTTCATCGTCGGGCCCCAAATCGTTGTCCCGTTCAAAGATATCGAGGGGAGGTTGCTCCACTCCAGCCACAAATTCAGGGTCTTTTTCTCTGTCGATGCTTTCAATGACTTGTCCTGTGCTCGCGTCGATCAACGCACTAGGGGGAGGCCCGCCATAAAGCTTTTTCAACTCATCCAGCTTTTTCTGAACCTCTTCTTTGCTCATGCTATCGATTGTGCCGTGACGGATCTCTTTGCGGTCCACATAGATGCTGCCCAAAGCTTGGCCGCGCCGATACTCTGCTTGGACTGCAGCAGCGAAAGCTCCCGCTTCCAAGGCCTTGTCTCGAATGATCTGCAGGTCACGCATGTGCCGCTCATACGAGGTGTTGTACTTGCTGTTCAACTCAGCTCGGTAGGCCTGAATGGCAGCCACCACATGGGGATTGATCTCAGGGTTGGTCAGCTTCCAAGCCATGACCGAGGCGGACGAGGGTTTGTAGCCCGCCCGAATGGCCGCCTCTTTCATGGTGACTCGGCCATCACCGCTCACCAGCTCGGTGATGAACTTCCATTCCTTGGCATTGACGGTGCGCGGCTGCTTTCTCAGCGGGGCCACCTCGGTAGCCATACGCGATGCAGCTTTGTCTCGCAGGGCAGGCGGGACATTGTAGACATCCTTCTTGCCCATTACTTGACCCTCCACAAGCGCCAACCGTTATCCACGGTGCGCAGGGAAAACTTCCATGTGGGGTTGTAGTTGCGAACATACCGCAGCGCACACACTCGAGCGCTATCAGCCTCGGGACGATCTTTGAACAGGATGCTGTCGCCCACCTCCATGTCCGAAAACGGATACTTGGACCGCAGGTCAGGGAACGCCACCCCCGAATCGATTTTGTACATATCGTAAATTCCCCGTTATTCTTTGGACGCTAGTGTAACATCTGTGAACAGGGGCATCAAGCCAAATCAGGGTTCCTATAGGACTTTTTGGGGAAGAGACGGTTTTTAAAAACCGTGATCTCTTCTCGCGGAGCTCCCCTGAAAAATGCCTGTTTTTTAAGCATATTACGCCTATCAGACACCTGTAATGACCCGTAATGCCTTGAAACCCGCATCAATACTCGTTCCTTACGGCATTACGCCTATCGCACCAAATCCCACAAAAAATAAAAAAAAAACACCTCTTACCCAAAAAATCCCTATAGATCTATCCAAAATAGCATAAGACCCTCGGTCCATGGTCCAAAATCCATATATAGACCCCCATTTCAACCTGTCCCCAATTAATTTATTAGGGAAACTACCTATAGATTCGTACAAAAAAGAACACGCAAAGTGTTTGCAAGTTCATAATCGTGTGCTATAGTAGCGGCTCAGTAACCGAAAAACACCTCAGAAAGGATAGAGATGACTGAAAACCACAGGCTCATTAAAGAGTCTCTTGCGAATGCGAGGGATTTGATGGCCCACTTATCTGAAACCCATGAGTACCCCATCGAATCGTTGATGGCCTGCACCTTGGTCCTTGCCACTTTATCCCATGGGGTAGGCATGCCCCTGACTGTGCTCTTGGAGGGCGTTTCTAGCGCCTATAACGACCTCAAAACCGCAAAGAAGGACATCATGCAATGACAGACCGTGCCTATTTCAAATTTTTGGCTTTGGTGGAGGATCCCACTAAGCTTTTGAAGGTCTCGCGTGAGGCGTTGGCCTTGTTGGATGTGATTGCCAGTTGCGCGGACCTTGAGCCGTTGTCCGTGACTGAAGCCATGTCGCTGGCCAGCATTGCAAGCCCTGCCACGATCCACCGCAAGTTGGACGAGTTAGTGGCTGCCAACTTAGTGACCCATGACTATCGGGACGGCAACCGCCGCACCAAATACCTGTTGCCAACCAAGAAAGCTTGGGCGCACTATGAATACCAAAGCTATGCAATTCGGGAGGCTGCCAAATGAAGACATGGCCGTTTCCCCCATTCCCCAATCCTTTGGACCGTGGCACCACGGTGCCGAAGTACAACCCTGCAAATGAAGAGGATGCTCCGCTATGAACGCAACCCGAAGAAAAAAGCGCGTGGTCCACGATCCGGCAACCTTGAAGCACCCAAAGCGTGTTGTGCCCTACGACACCGGCAAGGTCAAGATTGGCCTGTTGTACCAGCCCCCACCACCCAAGATGGATGCTGATGACGAGCGCATTCAGGCTGCTTTGATGGGCTGGCCCTTGAGCATTGAGCGCCGCGTGGCGGATTGGATGGAGCGTAGTCCGTGGGCCTTGATCGGTGCTGCTGGCTTAATTCTTTTTGCAATGGCTTTCATGAAGGGATGTGCGCAATGACTGCTAAGGACTTACACGACATCAGCAAGTATTTAACAGACCTGCAATTCGTTCAAGCCAATTCGATTGTTGGTGTGCAGCTGCAGGACAACAAAAAGGCCTTGGCGTATATGAAGCGTCTTTCGGACCTTCGGGAATTGGTCAAGTTGGAAGCCGGATTGAAGGAGATGAACAAATGAGCAAGATCCCCACACACAGCGACCTGATTCGCTATGACTTTGAATGTGATGAGTTGAACGGCAAGGAACTGGTTTGCTTCTTTGAATACGAAGAAGAGGAGCTGGGCTCGATGGATGAGTATGGCTTGAAGAATGAGCCGGACTACCCTGCCACATGGACGCTGCAGTATGTTTATTTGCCCGATGGCACCGACATCTTTGGCATCTTGCATGATTCCCTCTTGCAAGAGATCCAAGAGGCTGCAGAAACGCATTTTGAAAACCAACAGGACGATTTTTATGATTGAACCAACCAAAGAAGAGCTCGCGCAGCTCAAGGAAGAGGCCGCGAAGGTGGCGCATGCGATGAGCGTGGCCATGTTTGAGACCCAATGCAGCAAGAAGGCCAGCGTAGTTGCCGCGATCCGTGTTGCTGCAGGTGTGTCGGCTATGTCGGGCTTGGATCTGCACCGTGCAATCCACATGTTCATGACTTTCTACAAGGAAGCGGACAAAGCTTTTGAGGGGAAGAAGGGATGAGCATTGAAGCAATGAGAAAGTGGCGTGAGGCGTTGGCATGTGCGTTAAGCGATGACAAACCTTACATTGACCGATGTAAACAAGCCATTGAATCCATCGACCAAGCCATCGCAGATGCAGAGAAGGAAAAGCCTGTGGCGTGGAAAACTGACGATATTGAGTTGTATGTTCGAGAGGATAAATTTGGTTTTTACAACATTCCCCTCTACACCCGCCCACAACCAAAGCAAGAGCCTGTGGGCTATGCAGGCGTAAAGGTGTGGGTAGGCGATCAACAAGTCTGTCGGGTCTTAACGCAAACAGAAATACAGCATGCAATTAACCCTTGGCGAATTGTAGAAATGACTGCTAGGTCCTGCATTGCATCACTCAAGGAGAAGAACGCATGAAGATCACAGGGTTTTGCCCAGTTTGTATGCGTCCATACCCTGATTGCAAATGCGCCCGTTGGGGTAATTACATGGAGAAAAACGCATGAAGATCATCAACAGATACCAATGCGAGATCTGCAAGCGCTTGTACAACACCGAGACTGAGGCTAGGGCCTGTGAAGCTCGGCCCGTGGTCCATGATCGTGGAGTCAAGGCCGGTGATCTGGTATTGATCACCCGCGGTGACGGTGCGGGCAAGAAGCTTCGTGTCCTAAGAACCGGTGTGCATGAGCACGGTTGGGGGCCTGCACGCTTTGATCACAGCGTTTTCCTTGTCGGTGATGTCATCGATAGCTGGGGATCGCGGCAATTGACCTATGACTCTTACGAGGTGCTGACATGACTGAACAAGAATTTGAAGATGCATGGGATCGTGGGGACTTTGACTACGAATTCGATGAGTACTGCTATGACCGTTATCCGATCAACAGGGATGCGGCGTACGAAGACTTCAAGGACGCAAAGCTTTTTGCTGCGCAGCCCAAAGTAAGCCAACGCGTTGAGGAAAAGGCCCGTGAAGCGTGGGCCGATGCACTTGATGATTTGCGCGCGGCGGGGAAGATCCTATGAACTGCAAACACAACTGGCATTTTGTTGATGGCCTGACCAAGCGCATTCGCTGCACCAAGTGCGCGGCGATGCAATTTGTAAAAGTGAAAGAAGAAAGGAAAACAAATGACCATGGTACTAAACATGATGAGCACACCAATCAAGGGCGAGGGCATGATCGCCAACCCTGATGAATTTGAATTTGCATGCAATTGCAAAAAATGTCAGGACAAGTACCGCAAGTGGCGGAACATGTACCAAGACGAACAGCGCCAGATGCGCGAGCAGATGGAATTGAACAGAAACCTTAAAGCCCGTCAACAGGAGGATTGAAATGATCAACGGAC
>Ga0222713_10001218_pt1 | contig 29319 bp, 46 predicted proteins | sample C33_649DmetaG_FD_165061 | JGI IMG/M metagenome (GOLD analysis project Ga0222713, IMG submission 165061) | Estuarine water microbial communities from San Francisco Bay, California, United States - C33_649D | ecosystem: Environmental > Aquatic > Marine > Unclassified | place: USA: California... | reverse complement strand
TCATAGCGATGCGCCCAGAGGAACAACTTGTTGAACTGCGTATCACTCATAAAGTCCCCCACGAAGCTAATGCCGTACTTGGCCTCCATCGCCTCAAGGAGTTTAACCACCTTGATGGCGGGTTTGACCTCATAGTAGTTTACCCCGTGGTTGTGTCCGTGTCCAGCCCCCGCTATAATGTCATCAAGGTGACGCGGGTCGGATGCGCTACTTACATTATACACCCAGTTTCTAACGGGTGACATAAGGGGATAGAACAAGTTACCACTCATCAAAGCATCTTGATCAAAGCCTTGAATCATCGTTGCCCCATCATAGTTATGGTCGTAGGCACTCAAGTCCAAGTCATAGAGATAGTCCTCCCCAAACAAGTCCAAGAGGCTAACCAAATCCCCATAGAAGGTAAGCGTATAGGCATAAGGCTCTGTGCCTTTTAACTGTACGTTCTCTATCTCCACTACTCCAGTACGAAAGGGTGAGGAGTTTATTTCAATCCTCGCCTCTTGGCGTAGTCTTCCATCTACCGCCCCTACTATATCAGTGCGGTAGTAATGGGATAGAATCTGGTTGTTTACCGCAGAGGCTGGGATCGTAAACGATTGCGAGAAATCCGTAAAGACCTTTGAGAGGTCTTGTACGTTTTGAGCCGTAAGGGTGATACTAATCTCCTCATCTTGGAACAAGTCTACCCGTTGCCCATTGATATATAAATCTACTTGGTTCATCGGATAAGATTGCGCTCATCGTGGGCATAGTCAAACGTAAGGGTGTAGTTGATCACCTTGCGGTTCACTTCCTTCTGGTATTCTACGCTTCCGCGTTGTGGGTTGATGGCGCGGTAGTTACCGCCCTCATAGATGGCTACGTTCTCACTCATTAGCAATTCCTCAATGGCATCCTTGTACGCCTCTTCTACCCATCCCGTATTTAGCGTGATGGAGTTGCGAGAGTTGATATTGAAGTGCTGATATTGAGCCGTCTTAAAGTCCGGCTCGGTGAAGGCATCCGCATAGATGCTACGCTTGTATTGGTCATTGGTAAAGTTACCTTGCTCGGTGCTTACCTTAAAGAAAGTGAGGTAATCACTCACCCCGTAGCGGTTGGTGTACTGGATAATCTCTGGGGTGTACTTTGGCTCACAAACGACCTCGTAGTTAATCGCCTCTTTGTCGTGGCCTCCTAATGCCTCTATGGCGTTCATAAGGCAAGACCATCCTTCTACTACTCCACCATCTGCCTCTACGCGAGTTTTGTAATCAGCACCCTCGCTATTGGTGATGAGGTTAATGGTGTAGGTGCTTGTGGGTTCAACGCCCACAAAGTCCAGTACGCTCTGCACTCCGCTTGGGATATAGATTACCTTATTTTGGCTCTCGTTTGAATTATTGGCAAAGCCCAATTCATCCTCCAAGTGATACCAATACTCCGTTCCTCCAATCTCATAGGAGAGGGCGTTAAGGCCATTACCAGCAAAGTAAAGGGCGGCTAACGCCTCCCGATAGCTTGAGTATACTTGGTGAGTACGGGCAATCGTTAGACGGGCATCCGTATACTCTCGGTTTTGAGCCTCGCCTCTTTTTGTCCAACCATCGGTAGCAAGGAAGGCGTAGGTAGTGCCAGTACCCCAAGGCGCAGTAACGGGACTCGCTCCGTTATCGGAGTATGTCCAGTCACCCGTAAGGTTAACCCATAGCACCTCCCCCACTTCGGAAGCCGAAGGGGCGGTGATGTTGAACTTGCCCATAGGGTGGAGGAAGTTGCCGCGCACAAGATTGCTAACCTCAAAGTTTACCACCTCATCAATGGAGTAGGTTTTATTGAGGGTATAATCTGCTCCAGATGCACCCGTCTTTGCACCCGTATACATCTCCACTCCGCAAGACATTGCATCCAATGTATCTGCGGCAAGGGTGTTATTCTTTCCCGTCACGAAGATGGGGCTACGCGCCATACTTACGCTTGATGGTGAGCCTAATGTTGGTGTACTCATTTGTTATTTTCTATTTCATTGGATACGTCCTTTAGCGTGGTGCGTAGGAAGTTCTCCACGTCCAAGCTAAAAGGCTCGGTTATCTCACTCGGTAGTTTTTGGAATTCTATTCTAAAAGGTGTCTGGAAAAAGTAAGTAGGGGCAATACCCTTCTGCTTAATCTTGCGGTTGATGAGGTAGGCGAGGGAGTTCACTCCCGCCTCCGTTTGTTTGACAAAAGATCCCGTCTTTAAGTCCCTCAAGCGGATAGGCTTTTGGCGTATCCACGCCTTCAAGGCATCGGGGGGTACGCCCTTTCCGGCCTTACGGCCTTGGTCTACCACATAGCCGTATTGCTTCCAAGCATCGTTCTTGTCAAAGAAGTTTAGGCCGATGGAGTTAGCCATCACCTTGAGGCTATACGATCCCGGCAAGGATTCCCTCAATCTTCCCGTACTGTCTATCCTTCGCCTCTTGCCATCAACGGTGCGGTACGCCCCAAGCTCAAGCTGGGCTTGTTGCAGAACCCTATCCGCAAAAGCCTTTAAGTACGCCTCCGTATTTTCAAATTTTAGCATACGGCTATCTCGTTGTTGGCGGTAAGAACGTCAAAGGTGCAGTTCCAACCCGCCAAGAGATTCTCAAAGCGGTCTTGGAAGGGGAGGCATTGGGGAGTGCCTTCTAACTGGTAGAGGTCAAAGTGCAAATCACCGCGCTCCAATTCTTTGATGACGGCATTGCATACCGCCAGTTGGGTATTGAGGATGTCTTGGGCATTGTTCGTTCCGTAGAATGGCTCTTGTTGGTCGCGTAAATTCTCTTTGGTTTCATCCACTACATCCATAGCCAAGATGGAGATATTGAAGCGGATAACTTGCCCCGCGATGGTCGCGGAGTTAATCATAATATGCGAGAGGGGGAAGATGGTTTGCTTGTTTAGGTCAACATCAAAGATGTCCCCGTAGGTAACTACGTTAACTTGGGAGTGAGCCTCAAGCACTTGCTTTATCTTCTCCAATACCAGATAAAAATTTCTCATCGCTTTATATTCTTTTGTAGGATCTTTTTTTCGGTTTCAAGCTTGTCGCGCTCAAAGGTTAAATAGGTCAATGCGAAGGCCGCGTTAAGTTTGGATACGTCATCAAATCGGGTAGCATCCCCTTGAGCAAGAGCATAGAATAAGGGAAACCAACCCCACCTTCTGGAGAACTGGGATTCACTACTGAATTGGTCTTGCTCTCCTCCACCAAAGACATCAGGGAAGTTCTGGATAAATCCATCCCTAAATCGCAAAAAAAAACCATTGCCCCCATTACCACGCTCAAGGGCATCTTACGCATTAACTCCGCTTGTAGGGAGTCTGCCTCATAATCCTTGATGCGGTATCTCTTGCCCATCTTCTGTACGATAGGGCGGTATAAAACCGCCATCGTCTCGTTCATCCGTTGCCAGTCGGTAATGGTGGTTTCAATATCGTGCAACTCCCCAAAGGTGATTTCCTCAAGGCTTGAGATGAACCCGTACTCCACCCCATCCATCTTAAAGGTGTTTTGGAATTTAGGTCTTTCGTTGAATGCCTTTAGGAGTGTCTCGTTTATCTTGTTGATGGAGGCTACCTTCATCTTGGTGATTAAGTCAAGCTTGAGGCCGCAGAAAATCTCCACCATCTTACGAGATAGAAACTCATCATCGCCCTCCAGTTTCTGGAAGCGTTGGTATTGACCAAGTGTCAACTCATCAAGCCGATTAGGTACTATGACATTCATCTCTATTAAAATAACTTGTTAGGGTTAGCGTATCGCATACCGCCCGTAGTTCGGTCTGCTCAACCGATTAAAGGTAGCGTATCTGGTAGCATCAATAGCGTGGTTGAAGGCATCAATAGGGCGGTTGAGTAGGTTGCCGTTCTTATCCTCTTGCCACTTGTAATTTTGGAATTCCTTGATGGCGTTATGTGAGTCTTTCACAACGTGTATACGGTGTCGTTTGAGGATGTCTATCCCAGCCATCACAGAATCCGCCCCCTTGGCGGTGGGCTTGATGTTCCACCCCATCCGGTGCAACTCCTCAATGCTCTTGGGTTCTGCGCTATCTGCCCAGATCTCGTCATAGCGAGTCAGGCCAAGTTGGTGGAACTTGTCGCTAATGTCTTGGTTGGTGAGGTTGGTGTGATAGAGTAGCTCTTGGATGTATAAATCATCACCATCCTTGAACACCTTAACCAAAGAGGTAGGATCATTAGTAAAGCCAAAGTCAAGCCCCATAGATACGAGGTTGCCCTTTGGGGCATCCGCTACTTGGAACTGGAAGATGGTGGCGCGGGACATACCGCGCTCACCCAAGCCATAGATACGCCAGTAATCTTCATCCGTTCCCTGTAGCCTCTCAATCTCCTCTACAATGCTTTTATCAAGGAACTTATTATCCTTGTAAGTGGTCTGGAAAAAGGCGCAGTCATCGCGCGGAATTACCCTATCATAAATCCAATGGAAGGTATCGGATGGGTTGTAGTCAAGGATGATGCGCCCCTCTGTACGGAAGATAAGTTGTTGCCAATCCTCGTAAAAAAGCTCGTTAGCCTCGTTAATATACAGAAGGTCTCGTTTTCTTCCCCTTATTTTCTGCGGCTGATCAAGGGAGATGAACTCTACCAGATTACCGTTTATGTAGTATTCGTGGTTGGACTTGTTATGGTGTTCCTCTATGTAGAGGTCGTGGGTTCGTAGTATATCAAAGAAGTCCCTCATTACCGATGCTCGGAGGGAAGGGAAGGACTTACGGCAGATGGTTATTGTTTTGTTCGTTTCTTGCTCGGTATACTTAAAAATGATCCATAGCAAGATATTGTAGGTCTTACCACTACGAGTACCACCTTGCTCTACGATGATTTTCTTATCCGAGCGCAGGAGGTGTCCAAATACCTTATTGGTTTCAATCTTCGCCAAGAATCTCTATTTGGAACATCTTACCTCCGGTAGCTTCTATCTCTTGGCGTTCTACATAACCTCGCTTCTTACCCTTTGTCTTTAGGTAAAAGATGGTAGCGGTGGAATTGCCGTCTTTGATTTGCTTATGCAGTTGGCTTTCTGCAAAGTCAATAGCGACATCGTTTAAGTCCTCTACGGCCTTTTTGTATTCCGCATCCTCTTGCATCCATAGGTAGTGCGTAGTGCGACCAATGCCTACCGCCTTACAAGCGGCAGTTACAACGCCCAAAGATTTTTCCAGAGCATCAAGCATTGCCTTTTTATGTTGTTCAGTTTTGTCCATCTTTATCGTATATTTGTTTTGCGAGGGTAGTGTAATGGTTGCACACTTGGTATTCCAATCAAGAAGTGGCGTTCGAATCGACCTCCTCGCTCAAATTAGCCCTCCTCTCTTGGAGGGTTATTTTTTGCCCCTTGTACATCCCAGCACCTATTTCGTCTATTTTATCAAATGATATTTCGGACTTGGTAAGTATACAAGATTTATCTATGAGATATACATATTTTAATTGGTAACCATCAAATGGTTGCCACTTACGAAATTTATTTGACATTTTAAGATGGTGCGCTTGGATGACGTGCATTGCTTCTCCAGTTTCTGGATTTATTCTCAATGCAGTATTTTCTGCTATACCTACTAATTTAAATCCACTTGCTCTGTAAATAGTTCCATCACCACATTGAGTTCCATCCGCAAAACTAATTATCCACTTTATTTGAGGGGCATTTTTTTTAATAAGTCGGATACTTATAGCTATACATCTACTTTCGCTATACTTTGGCAAATAGTCATCAAATGCCATACGGTTTAACTCTATAAACTCATTCCATCCCGTATCTTCTACAAGGTTTATAGTCCCTTTTTTGTTTATACTTGGGCCATAACTTAAAACTCCGTGTAACTTTCCATCAAGAAAAGCACCAAAGTGCAAAGTGCTATTTGGCACAACCTTACCAGAGTAGTGGTGCTTCTTAACGAATTCATTAGCAATTTTGGCTGGAATGACCTTAACTACTATTTCTTTTGCTCTGCCCATTGCATAATAATTAAATAGAGGGCGTTGCCATTTGAGTTCTCGTTACCAAAGGTTTCGCAGTATTTGAATTCGTCTGTTGCTTTCACGTCTGCAATAGCATTTTTTATTTGTTCCGTTTGTTCATCTGCTAAAGTGAAAGTCATTTGCTGGAATGGTGATTTGTCACCATCTGGCAAAGAGAACTCATCACCAAACTGCTCTGCATTCAAATCAAATCCACCAACATCCAACCCCCATTCCGTCAACGCCTCCACATCCCATTCATTTGCCAAAAGATCCCAATCCCATTCTCCAAAGCCTACATTATCCTTGATGATAAACTCGGCCTTCTGTTCCTCTGTTAGTTGATCGGCAATGAGAATATCCACCTCTTGCAGTCCGGCGGCTTGACAAGCCTTTAGGCGCATATTACCGCCAAGCACTACCATATTGCTATCCACTACAATAGGGCGTAGTTCTAACATCTGGGGGAACTCCTTAATGGAGTTCACCAATTTCTTGAACTTATCATCCTTGATGATGCGGGGGTTGCTGGGGTTAGGTATAACCTTTTTGATGTCTACTTTCATCTCTTAAATAACTTTCTTTGGTGAATGTCTTGCAACCACTCCTTATGGTGTTTGACATCTCCGTAGCGAGTGTGGCAATCTCTGCAAAGAGCCATTAGGTTTTCAATCGTATCTCGCTCGTTGCTTCCTCCCATACCTCTGGCTTCTATATGGTGGATGTCTACTGCCGTCTTGTTACACACCTCGCAAGGTATCCAGTCGGTGGCATCGTACCCCATACCTTGCAAATATACTTTGGTGTGTTTTTTCATAGGTGCATCCCATTCTTGGTTACAAAGCTAACGCCCCACCAGAGCCATCCGATGGATACGCATCCATCGCAGACAGTTGAGTCGTAGGTGATGGAGATATGGGGGAGTAGGTGTACGCTCCCAATGTACTTAAAGGTTTCAATAACCATTATGCTTGAGGTGTTTGGTTAGTATGCTTTTTTGTATGGCATCCATTTTAACATTGTCGTGCATCCACTTGAGATAATCAAAATCGTTTATCTTGGTTAGCTTCCATCCTTTGTATTTTCCTATTACCATTTTCTCATCGGATACTCTAAATGGATTTTTGTAACCTTTGGGTGCGATGTAACTGTTTTGTATGCCACTTCTGTTTTCGTGCATTAAGTTTCGCTTATTGGGGGCTTTGTTATTCATAACTCATAGACTTTTACGTTAGCGGTGTAAGCACTATGCTCACAATCCCGTGCGAAGATGATCGCTTCTCTCTTTTCATTGAATGTCTTTCGGGCATTGAGTAGCCAAGTGCTATCCTCAAGGAACTTATCATAAACTACTACATATCCCATTTCTCTTTGGTGTTAAAGGTTATTGCGTATTGCGATACACGATATTTTACACTTTGAGTGCTTTTCATTTTACACTTTGGGAAGGTTTGGAGGGGGCAGCGGAAAAGCCAAAAACCTAATAATAAAAACCCCCTCCTCGCCTAATAAGAAAGGTTTGGGGGAGGATTTAACCAAACCAAAAACTCATCAAGAGTACCTCCCCCGCACCTCATTGTGCTATTTGACGGTCAAGCCATCTGCGGTACATATTTGCCGCAATGGCTATTCTCTGGGGATAGAATGGATAGTCCTTGCGTAAACGCGCAAGAGCTATCCGCATAAACTGGTCTTTCATTCTAACTCTCCTATTATGGTGTATGAGTCCAAGTCCTCTCCTTCTATGAAGAATTGCTTGTAAAGGGAAATCGCCTCTTGCAGTTTCTTTTTACCACGCTCTACAAACGATGGCTTGATGGTATAGATACCCACATCCAAAGAACCCTTGTCAATGACGATAAAGATGAAACGCTCTGGCTCTACGCCAAAGAGTTCACAGTAGATAGCCGCTTGTAGATCATACGAATACTTTCTTGCGGATATCTCAAAAGCCTTTAGGTCGGAGGTGGTCTTTAAATCGCAAATGAAATTCTCACTCCGGTCGTACATATCGGCTTTAGCGCGGAAAGGCAAGTCCCCTATCATTCCAATGGCGGGTACTTCAAAGTCACACCCAGCAAAGAAAGATAACGCCTTCTCGTTGCGTAGGAGGGCATCGGATATGCGTTGCGCCTCGCTATATTCCTTTTGGGTTATTGAGCCACTTGGGGCTTCTTTAAAAGCCTTCGTGGCTCTTGATTGTACATCTACTACGTTTATCTCTTCCATACGGTGAGGCTCTAACGCCATTAGGTGTACGAGCCTTCCGATGTTTAGAGAACTCGTTTCTTGCTGACCGTATTTGGTGATGTAGTGGTATTGCTTTGGGGAGTCCAGTATCTGCTTACAAGCAGAGGATGAGAGGGCATACTTTCCAAGATGCCCATAGTAGAAATCATCATCCTTCATTTTTTCAAGGATGGCTTCTTGCTCCCATTGCTCTCCGTTAAATAATTCAATCATCGGTCTAAATCGTTATAGTCCTCGTAATTACAATCATTACAGATGCCGTGGTAGTTGAGTACCGCATAGCAGTAGTCGCATCTATCGGGTGCATCATAGGGATCGGGTGCGCCAAATTCACTACACATTGCGAACCATATTATCAACGTCAACATTTTCAAGAGCAAACTCATAGAGAGCGTTGTAGGCAAGGCCGTAAATATCCTTACAGTCAAAGATGGCTTCTTCAAAGTGAGTGTAGTTCAACTCTTTGATGATATCAAAGCAATCGTAGGAGTAAGTCGTGGCATCGGAAATCATACTGAAAACAAGTTCCCACGATTCTTCTTCTTGAGTGATAGTGCCATCTTGCAGTTGGCGCATTACTTCTTCTTCGCATTCTCGAACCCAATTCCATTTATTGAAACTCATTGTAGTATGGTTTTAAGGATTGACATAACTGCGAAAGGGGCGAGGAGGGTAAGAACTACCCAAGTGATTCCAAAGGCATAAGCCTTGTAATCGTCTAATGTTTGAGGTTTTTTCATCTCTTGATGTTTTGTTGGTTTATCCAAATGTATAAACTTTTCAACAAATAAAAAAACCCCTTGGTGGGGTTTTAATTTATTCTCCTCTCCAAGAGGCATAGCAAACGGCTAACCTCTGCTCCTTGTCTGGGAATTCGCCTTGTAGGTCGGACATACAACGCGCCATAAAATCTACTTGGCTTTCTGTGGGGGTGGGTTCTGGAATAGGCATAGTTACATCAATTTAGTTCCATCGTTGATATTTAAATAACCAACCACCTTAACGATATTTCTATTATCGGCAAAGTCCGTATGTCTTGGTAAGCTTCTCTCCTCCCAGTTAATGCGAATGCGGTTTATGTAGAATGCCCATACGCCTATGGGGGTGGAGTTTATGTATACGGCTCTTGTTCCGTATTTGATACTGCGCTCCATTAGCGCATCGTGCTTGTCCCTTTCAATTAGCAGATTGTCGTAGTGCGCCCTTCGGCACTTCAACTCTACATCCATACCATACATTAAAGAGTAACAGTCATAGCGTGAGTATTGCTCCTCACTCATCGCCAAGTCCTTTAGGAAGTTTGCCTTGACGAACTCAAACAACTCACTCTCCTTCGTAGGTATTAAATACTGCATCTATGTGGTTTATGCGCTCCTTCCAACAAGATCCGCAACTTGATGGTTGCTCTCTTGTATTGAAGATACGATTATACATTACCAGAAGTATCTCTTGGTCTTTGACGGTTAGGGTGGCACTTCGCCTCTTGCGGTAGTCCGCAAAGAACTCATACTCCTCCTTGGTCATACAATTAGGCTTCCGGTAGCGGAACATCTTATTGAGTTTCTCCTTACGCGCCTCACAACCGCAATCTATTCCAGTAGCCTCGCTAAACCAATCCACCGCGGCCTTGATGCCCGTAGCGGTGGTTATCTGCTCAATGGTATCCCCTAACCCTTCAGCCTTCTTGCGAGGTCTTCCACGCTTGGTAGCTTTCTTCGCAGTCGGATTGGATTCTTTCTTTTCCATTTTTCAAAGTGTTAAAAATTGAACGTGCGGAGATTTTGGTTTCCTCCGCAATGCTCCGTATACTCATTGGGGAGTTGTGGTAGATTTCAAATAGTTTCTTATCGTACCAATGCCAATCCTCTACGTTTTCCCAAATATCATCTATAAGTTTATCAAAGTCCTCCAGAGCCTCAAGGTTAGGCTCTTCATATGGCAACTCATCATTCAACTCCTCTATGCTTACAAATTTGATTCTTGTCTGCATACGGGTGATGGTGGCGTACATATTGCGGAGGGTGATATAAACGAAGTAGGTATTGACCTCTTCACCATATAGGATTCTATCCGAATCCCCAACGTACTTATGCAAACGGAGGTACATCTCTTGTACGATGTCTTCCGCAAGATGGCTCTCGCATCCAAAGGACTTTAGCATCCGTAGCCAGTCCTTGTGCTTTTCCGCGAGTGCCTCCAGTATCACGATGTAAATGATACAATAAATAGACCAAGAGCTAACTGCAACTCGTAGCGGTGTCCGATGTCCTCGTAGCCATCCGAACCCCAGTCAAGGTAATTGATTCCTACTACGATGCCGACAACTGGAGATATTTTTACATTCATAACATCTGCTTTATATTTTCCATCTGTTGCTTGTAAATATATAACTTGTCGCTCCTTTCTTTTTCCTCCCTCAACTCTTGCCGCAACTCTTGGATCATCTGGATGAGTTCGTGGTGCGACATAATGGGAAGATCATCGTCTTCCATAAACGCCTTACGGAACTCTATGGCTTTCTCATATAGGTCGCGGTAATCTTTGTATTGTACAAGAGTTTTATGGCTCTTTAAGTAATGGACTACGGAGGCGTGGTCACGCCCCAGTACCTTACCAAGGCGAACACAACCAGCTCTACGAAAGGCGGCAGAGAAAGCCGTCCGTGCATACACCACGGGACGTTTCCTTGAGTTGTCATCCAAGATTTGGTTATTGCGGAAGAAGATTTCCTTTGCCGTGTGTAATTCGGCTATCTCCATTGAATCTCGGTAATGTCTTTCGCTTCGCATTTCTCGTTCAAAGTTTTAAGGGATAATTCCCATTCGCCTCTTTGGCTTCGGATGGTGAGCATCGTGTTGCTTGTCATCTCCTCACAAAAATAGGGAAATTTGCAATCACATCCCTTGCAGTAGTAGGTGGTTCTATCTACCACCTCAAAGACCTCCCCCGCCTTACTGCGGAAGTGATCTCTTGGTTGAAAGTTTTTAGATTCCGGATGCCGCATTGTCAAGTGCGTTTTGTAGGTTTTCTATCTGGAGGCGTAGCTCTTGGTTCTCTAACTTGAGCTTGGCGTTGGTGAGCCTTGCCTCGTTTAGGAATCGGTTCGTGCTACGCTCATAGTCAATAAAGTAATTCATCACCCTATCCACCTCTACGAGGTCTATGATGTAGTTGATGACCTCATTCTGGTCTGCGGTGCTTTCTTGGATGTTGGCTAAATCATTCAGCCAAATGAGATGCGCTCCCAATAGCATCTGCTTTTCGCGGATGTGCAACTCGTTAAACGTAGGATCAGAAGGGAACATCAACTTGCTTTTGTATAGGTTTATGGGGAATGATGCTCTCCAAATTTAAGATAAAACCTACATTAAATTTCATCGATTCCAAACGGATGGGTTGATCGAGGCTTGTTGGACGGCCTCCTGTTTCCAACGATTTCACTTTTCTAACGTGGATGTCTGTGTAAATCCAATCCGTTTCCGAAAAAACATACCTATGTATGCAACAGAAACAGTCACTGCGATTGACGAATTTACCCCCTCCTTCAACATCACTTGCCATTGGGGGCATTGGATGCCCCGCGTATGGATGTCCTTTTGCGTGTACCCTTCGTAGTGCTTCCGATACGGGATGGGTGTTTACTATGACCATAGCACCGAGTTTCTTACAGAATACTCGGATGTGGCTGGTAGCCTCGTAGTGGTATTCGTGAGTAGATACCTTGCCCAGTTTCTTTTGGTTGATGGTAAGGCTATTGTAGGGATCTATAAAGAGGCCATCAAATGCCCATTCATCGTGCATCTGCTCGGCTACCTCCAGTAGGCCGAAAACATCAAAAAGGTTTTCATTATCAATAAACTGAAAATGCCCATTGATAAAATCCAGTTGGCGATAGAACCGCGCCTCGTCAATGTATTGTATCTGCTTACCCTCCAAGAACTCGATGAGCTTTCTTACTATATCTCTAACGTCATTTTCCGATGAGTAAATAAGCCATTTCGTTCCATTGTTCATAGTGTGCTTCAGCATTAGAAATAGCATCGTGTGGGTTTTGCCTACGTTGGCGTGACCCGTAACGACAATAAACTCTCCTTTCTTGAAGCGTAGGTAGTCATCAATAGCGGGGTGACCGAACTTGGAGGATTCTGGAAGTTGGTTCTTCCGAGCCTTCTCCAAGTAGGACATAATGTCCCCAGTTTTTGCAATGAGTGGATGGTTCAGCATATAGCCGAAAGGTAATTAAAAAACCCCTCCGTAGAGGGGCTTTGGTTAAAATGGCATTTCTTGCGGGAAGTGTTGCGCGTGTGTCGCGCCTTGTTGTGTTGCGCCTGTAAGCACGGGGGTGTACTTGTCAACGAAGGAGGTGATATCCGTTACCTTGATGATCCCAGCACAAGCCAAGTCAATAGCTCCTTTGAACACTACGCTCTTGGCAATCTGCTCATCTTTATTAGTAGAGCCACCATAGGATGCTTTGGGCGTTGCGGTATAACCGCCGCCGCCTTTGCTGATTTTCACAGAGCCTTTAGCGTTAAGTGAGTATTCTACTTCATCTCCTACGTTATACCAAGGGCTTGGTGTCTTGGAGAATGCCGTTCCAGATTTACCGTCATCAAAGGTTACTTCCATCTTGTGGAGGTCTTGCCATTGTCCGGTTGGGTTGATGCTTACGATTTTTGCCATTGCTGATTTAGTTGATTGATTTGCAAATTGATAAATTCTCGTTTCTTGCTTTCTGCAAGTTCTACCTCAAGGCGCACTACGCGCTCCTCAAGCCATTGGATGTATGCCTTGTCGTTCATCGCAGTAACTTACCTTCTATCCAATCAAGCGTATCGCTCTGCGCTTTGAGGATGGTTATAGAATCGCTAATTGCAACCTCTCGTAAATATTCAAGAGTCTGCACTTTCTTCTCCAATGCCTTGATACGGGCATTCTGGAAGCTGATAAGGTCTTGGTAGCCTTGTGGACAATAGTCCAGTTGAGTTCTGTTTTCCATTTTGTTTTTCATTTGGTTGATCCAAATATATGGAAAACTTTTTCAACATTATTCGCTTTGTGTGAAAAAAACTTTTGCGGTGTCCTTTGGGAGGGTGTCATCATATTGGATACTGACCTTGCATACATAGGCTTTAGTATCGTCTGGAATACCTCCCCAATCCTTGAAGGCATCAAGGGCGAACTTGATGCACATAATGGAGTTGTCTAAATCGTATCGGTAGTTGACGAGTGCCTTTACGGATATGCGCTTGAAGGTCACCTTATCGTACTGGTCTAACTGTTCCAGTATTTCAGCCTTGAATTTATCCTTTGCCTTCTTACGCACTATCCAATGCTTGGATGCGTAGAAGGAGTTAAGGGAGGGTACTTTGCCTACCTCAACGCTTATAGCCACATCGCTCTGCAAAGTGTGGATCAAGGTCATAAATCTTTTTGAGGATTTCTTGCTCTTGCTTTAGAGCATATTGTCGGGCGGCATAGGTAGATTCGCAGTTGGCGAACAAACAAGCGGCCTCTTGAAGGAGGGTGTCAATCTTTCGCTTCGTAGCCTTGTTCGTGTAATAATGCCATTCCATCGTATTGGATTTTTGCGGATGAGGTATGGTTGCCGAAGTATTCAAGGTGGTTAGCTGATTTTCGCGTTTGATGTTCAAGTTCTTTCTCCAGATGGGCGATAGCTTTACGGATATCTTGAGCCATTGGATTGTTTGGTTTCTTTCCGGCACGGAGCAGATAGGTGATTGCCGTACCAAGGTTGTAGTTGTCCTCTTGGAAGTCCAACACAACATCAAAGGCTTCTATGCCTTTGTGTTTGCCGATGTAATACTTTGGTGTCTTGCTCATCGGTACAAAGATATTATTTTTTTTGATTATCTACTTCGGCTTGGGTATCACCCAAGTCATCCCAGTAGATGAAATGCCAACCTTCGTTAGGTGTTGTAGTATTTCTTGGCTCTTGCTCTTCTGCGTTCTTCATCAGCTTCTAAAGGATAATCCATAAAACCAAAATGGGAAAGGAAAGGGTTTTGGTAGTCATCTGGTATTTCGCCTCGTTCTATCCGATCCCAATGCTTTCTCTTTTCTTCTTTAGTCATAGTTACTATTATACTAACTAATATACTAACTTATACTATACCCCCCTAAAGGGGGTATATTAAGTTAAGTTATAATATATATCTTAAGTTAAGTTGTAAAAAATAAGAAACAACTACTAACTGACCAAACACTTTTAAAAAAAAAATTCCGCGTAGGCTTTTTGGCCTCGCTCCAAGAATCTTTGATTTAAGAGGCTTTCTGCCATTGACCTATACGCACATACCACTCCGCTATTGAAAGTGGCTTAAATCGCACATAAAGCACCTTAAATGAGTTTCTGGGCTATCGTTCGGACAATAACCAACAAGCAGAGGATAGCAATCACCCATCCCAATAAACCCTCCCAAGTCATTTTGGGCTTCTCTGGGATGCTCTGTTGGATGACCTTGATGGTTTCTATTCGGATGGTGTCCGGAGGGCATTCAGCCCTCACCAACACCTTCTCACCTTCCAGATACCTAACCTCAAGCTTTACGCGATCTTGGTAAATTGTCGTGTCCTTTTGGAGGACGAGGGTGTCTTGAATCACCCTCTCCTTTGTGACTACAACTGTGTCCCGAACAATTACACTCTCTTGGAGCGTTTTCGCACCACCGCACCCACTAACTGCCACAAGAATCGCAATGCTCATCGTCCAAAGAGCATAACGGGTTAACGGGTAATTCTTCAAGTTCATTTATCCAGTTGTTTAAATCACTCATAATAACCAATCAAATTTCTCGTAAACTTTAAACGAAGGACAAGCCTTTGCGGCATATTCGTTATGTCCGTGTAGACTCAAACGCCCATACTCCTCACGCAATGCCTTGATAAGGTTTACCATTGCCGTTTCTTGCAAGTCGGTCATTGTGTCCTTTGGGGTCTTGCCGTCCTTCTCAACCCCTCCGACATAGCAGATGCCTATGCTTCCAGTATTCTGCCCAGAGGTGTGTGCGCCCACTTTCTCAATGGGTCGGCCTTTGTGGATAGATCCATCCAAGTAAATGACATAGTGATAGCCAATATCCGACCACCCACGCTTAAGATGCCATTGGCGAATGGTCTCAACGGTTATGTGTTGCCCCTCTCTCGTAGCAGAGCAATGCAATATAATCTTATCTAACGGCCTCATCGTCCTTGACCTTTGTAGGGTTTGCTATAATTCTTGGAGGCTTTGTTCTTGCTCTCTTGCTTGGAGTGTTTACCTCGCTTCTTGCTCTTACTTATATAAGAGGTAGCCGTTTGACCTTTAGCCTTTGCCATTGAACTTCTCAAAAGAAGTAAAGCCAAAACAACCCAAAGTCAACAACAAGACGGCATTCACCAGACCATCGGAGGGCGCAATGTCTTGAGGGCTGAAGGAATTAACCACCAGCATCACCAAAAGAGTCAATGCTCCCAACAAGCCAACAAAGCGTTTAGAGCTTACGGAATCTCCCGTACCTAAAAGGCTCTTAATCCAGTTTTTCATTTCAGTTGATTTTTACGAATCTTAATCTCAAGGTAGGTCTTGTAGATAAGGAACGCGGATAAGACAATAGCGAATACCGAAGCGATACCCGACAACAAAGGGTTAATGTCAATGGTAATCCAACTGATAATTGTTGAGAGGAAGGTAGCCCCTACCGATTCAGTCCGTGTCATAATTCAGAAGGAGGCGTTGGAGGTTGACAATAGGCCGCCGATGGGTTCGCCGCGCAATAGTCCAAAGCGTATTGTTCCGCCCATCCCGCGAAGATGTGAACGCCACAAGGTTCTGGCCATACAACATAGGATGCGAATGATGTGGTCGCGGGTTGATCCGTCCAAAGGATGTCAACGGAATACTTTGGTGATTCTACCTCACAAACGCGGTTGCCTTCGGCATCCGTTCCCCATTGTGTGCAAAGGTGGCCTAACTCTACCACCGCGATAACTTTGGAGGCATCCCAAGAGGTGTTGCCCTCTGCATCGGTGGTTTCAATCTTGGCCTTTGCCGTAGCCCATTGCGTGGGCGTAAATTCGTATTTTCTAAAGGTTGCCATATTCTTATGCGGTTAAGGTTGCAAGGTCTGCGTTGGAAAGGCGGGTCTTAAAAAGAATTATTTGTTTATCTACCATCGTTTCAAGCTGATTAATAGCGGAAGGACTTTGACCACCTATTACTAATTGCGACGTTGCTGGAATTGTAACAGCCGAAGAGCTTGAGCCGACCAAATTACCATTAAGGTATAACGCAAATGAACCACTTTTATAGGCCATTGCTAATTTATTTGTGCCTACCGTGAGCGCCGTAGATGAGAATACAGAAACGGAAGTACCTGCTCCAGTATTGTTAACATATAAACGTGAGAGGTTTCCGCTTCCAGCTTCATTTAACCCAAGAAATATGTAGTTTGATGTAGTGCCATCGCTTAAAATAATTCTGCTGACATTAGTTGGGTTTAATTGAAGCGTTTGAAATTCCACAAAAATAGTCCCCTCCGTCTGCCCAATCAAAGAAGAAATGCCCGTTTTAGAAGCGGCATCGGCCACACGGGTCACCGCAGTTGATAGCGTGTTGAGGTAGGAACTTGCGTATGTTGCGCCAAGTTCCGACATAGCGCCCCAAATCCAAACCGTTCCCGAACTTGAAACGGCAGGATAACGACCATCCGTTAGTGAGTTAGCAAAACAAAGATAAATACCACCAGTAAGGACATCGGTAGAGGTCAAAATAAGGCGCCACCATCCATTGCCGTAATCAACCATTGAAGCCGTAGAAGCTGAACCCAAACCGCCAACGGAACCAGTTTGCAAATCGTAGTTTGCTACCGCATCAACGGTTCCGCTTGTTAAAATTTGGACATAGCGTTGCGTTCCCATCTTAACAAAAAACGAAATAGTTTTTGCTCCAGCCGTTTGCGATTGCAAAACAGCGTGTTGCGTTGTTGTTCCGTCTGCCGTGAATAAATCAGCATTTTGGTAACCATCGGGGGATACGGCATTATTTGCCGTGATAGTTCCCGCTACTTTAGTCCAAGCCGCATTATCAAAGGATTCCGAGAATGTAACGGCGTTTGTGCGCTGGGGTTCCAAGAGGAGCGAAGGACACGAAGCCCCCCCCGAATAGTCAAGGCGAGGCAATCCACTCACGGGGCCGACTGATACCGCTGAAGATGTGGTGGCGATGTAGGGCGTAGGGCCGAAGTCCGAAACCTCTGCTTGTGCGCCAAACGCATATCCGTAACCGCTTACACTTGGCGTAAAAACGGCCGCATCACTAAATCCAAATTGTAATACACCATTTGAAGCAAGAACTTTTGAATAAATAGCGCAACGATACCATCCTCCACCAGCATCTGTAATACTTGCTAATTCGTTAGAAGTTACGCCACTAACGGAACCAGTTGACAAATTGAACCAAGCATAACTTGATGGCGAACCATTAATAAGTACATAAGCATAATTTAAAGTTCCCGCTTTTAAGTATACACTATTTGTCCAATAATTTGATGAAGCACTTACGGAGTTATAAACACCGCTATAAATATTGGTGCCTTGATTAATGGTGTCTGCCGTAATAGCCCCATCTAAAGGGTTTGCTATTGTGTTACTTGTTACGCTTGACGATGGTCTCAGTGTCCAAGTGCTGAAATTTTCAGATTGTATTACCTCGTTTGTCCGCACCTTCTCCACCAAACCCGAACTATTGACACGGGTCGCGTTAGATGCTCGGCTGAAGGTCAAATCGCCCGATCCATCTATCGGCTTGACACTATATACTTTTTGGTCTTTATAGCCACTCGGAATCATTACGAGCGAGGCATCATCAAAATAACTCATCAGTTCAAATTAAATAATTGTTCAACAAGGCAGTCTCGGCCTTCAAGCGTAGCCCCATCATCAGTCATCCGTTGGATATAGGTATCAAATAGTTCGTAATAGTTGTCTTCTCCTAAATCTTGCAGAGCCGCCACCAAGCAATCATACCCCTCCAATACGCCTCCATCAGCTTCTACCCTCGCTTGGAAAGCAAGGGCAATGTCATTAACTGGAGCAAAGCAAGGAGGTGCGCTCTCGTTTTGTATGGACAAAGTGGTTCGGTCAGTATCGCCCCACCAAGTCTCACAATAGATAGCCCCCCAAGATATTAGGTTACTCATTTTTTACTCTCTTTCTTAATTAAATAACTCTTTAGCTTTAGTACGTTGACCTTCTTGGGTTCGTAGTTTCGCTTCTTGCTCATAATACCCAACCGCTATATTGCACATCGTAGTCGGGGTACATATCATCGTTGGTATTTTGATTGTACTCTGGATAGGTCGTTTGGTTGTAGGTCATAAAGTCAATGAACCTACGCACATAAAACTCGGCAATCTTACGCTCCTTCTCAATTAAGAAATCTACCTCCGTCTTGTCTACACTCGCAGAGTTCTCGCTTTGGTGCTTATACACCCCTCCGTTGCCGATGGTATAGGCCGCAAAGGGCATATACTCCATTAGCGCAAAATGGATGAGCATAGGTTGAACGTAGTCCGTTACCAATGTCAAGTAATCGCCAGATAGCGTTCCGGCAATGATGTCTGCCGAAATCTTGTCATACAATTTAGAACCCAAGTAGTTTTGAATATGGATCTGTTGGGCAATCTTAATAAATTGGATGAACTTATCCGTATCCACATTACCGCCTAAAGCGGTGTTGCGTACTATGTCCTCGCGGGTAATGAATAGTGCCGTTGCCATTATCTATTTTTTAATGAGCCTCTTGTTGGTGTATCAATAGGACGAGTCTGTGCCTCATCCCAAGCCGTTGGTACTAATTTGCTTGAAGGCACTCCCGCCTTAATGGCGGCCTCCGTGCTTATCGTCTTATCGTTCTCAAGCCCAGCATTAGGAAGGAACTCACCGCCCTTGCCTCTCTTGCGGAAGTAGACCAATCTTCGCCAAGCGTGATGGCAGTAAACACCGCCCTTCCATTTCCAGATGGAGTAGACATTACGCCCTTTGGGGGCGAACTGTCCATTAACACCAGAAAAAGACATCATATCAATGTCCTCTTTGCGGTATACGATGCCAGAATCTGCGGCATTAACCATCTCCACGCAAAAGTCCCTTGAGTTGGCACTTATGTTGCGAGTGTAAGCGTAGCGTATCTTATAAAGACCACTATCGTACTTGCTTCTATCGTCAGCGTTAGAATAATCCTCAACGGCAAAATTATATTCCTTGGAGAGGTGGGAGTCCTCGTTATCTGGATCATTGACTACCTCATCGGAGATGAGTTCCCATTCTTCTAAATCAATGACCTCGCCCTTTCCCCGCAACTGCTCAATCCAAGCTTGTTCCTCCTCCTTGGTGAAGGTAGGAGCTTTGGAGAGAGATGTTTTTACACCCGTCTCTTGCTCAATGGTTGCGCGATCAGTTACCACCGCATCGGTGAACTCAATAGGCTGAAGAGTCTTAAAGTACAAATCCAAAGAAATGTCGTTGTAAGCCAAAATCTTATCCAAGCCTTCCAAGATGGTTTCTTGCATCGGACGGATAACGATATTATCAAACAACTGCGAAGCCGTCATAAGTTCCTCCGCGTTATTACCTAAACCGCTTTGATCTTTAATGCCCAAGAGCATCGGAGATGTAACGCGGTGGGATACCATAATCTTACGCATAGCCTCATCAGCCAAGAATTGATATTGTTGGGAAGCATCGGAAAGTTGGACTGGCTGAATGTCAGCCGCCATCTCCTTATTGTCGTTGAAGGCAAGGATGAACTTACCAGCGTTGGAAGTTCCGGAGAACTTCTCCGCTACCTTGTTCTCAATGATGTAACGCTCCTCCTCCGTAGGTACTCCGTTATTGAAGTTGATAAGCATAGAGGGAGACATCCCGTTCTTAATATTGTTGAGGTGGTAGTTGGCTACCTCCTCCTCAAGTTCGGCATACTGGAGTCCTCCTTGATAGTCAACGGGGGCGTAGTAGTAGAATCCCGCGCGGTAGGGCTTGATATATAGAATCTCAATGCCCTCATTAGAGAAACCAAACGCTGGAATGCGGTGAGGAGTTTCCTTGTTGTTTTTTACCTCGTTCCAATCTTTGGCGTAGTAGTACCCCTCAATCTCGCCTTCCTCATTGCACTTCTCGGCTCGTAGGCTCTCAATAGGCATATGGTATACCTCCGTAATCATTGAGTGATCTTGGGAGTAGATAACTTGAAAAGCACATTGACCAAGCATCTTAAAGTCGGATGTTGCTTTACGCAAACAATCCTTACTAAATAAAGAACGCATCTGGGCATACGCCTCTGGCTTACGCGCTGAATCCGTAGCATCCAATCCCTTGCCATAAATCAATTCGGAAATGCCGTTGATAATAGCGTTGTTGGTGGGGCTACCTTGGAATCGGTCAATTAGAAATTGGAAGTAGTCATTATCATAACCATACTCCACCCAATCGCGGTTATTCACCTCCTTGATTTCTGGAGAGGTGTAACTGGATAGGTTTACAAAATGGAACTTGCTCATATAATTACAAATTCATTATTTGAGGTATTCTCCTCTACATATACCCCCTCGTTGACGGTATACTTATCAAAGATAGTTTGCGAGGTTACAAATACCCTATCTCTGTAAATCAGCGTAGAGCCATCCAAAACCTTTAAACCATAGTATCTACCATCCTTTAGGGAGAAAGTCCCGCTAATGGTCATATAGCCATCCGCAGAGGATACGCTAACCGATGGCGTAGCGGTAGTATTTCTTGATTCATCCACCAACTGAAGAGTGACACTTGCCGGGTAGGTTCTCGGTATAATCACAATGGACTGGGGTGAAGCTGACTCTTGTAGTATATGCATCTCAATTAAATAACTAAAAGGATATACTTTATTCCAAAAAAGAAGGGGGCATAAGCCCCCCTCTCTACCCAAATGAAAGAAATGTTAGGAGTTCGTACCCGTAACAATCGTCTCCGTAGCACTTGCCAATCCAGCGAATGGATTAGCCGCAGTAGCCCCAGCAATGAAGTTAGCGGGGAGGATCTCTTGAGCCGTCAAAGTTAAGGTATAACCAGACAAATCACCCATAGCAGTTCCGGTAACAATAGTGCCACCAGTAACCTCTGCTCCGTGGTAAGCACCCATCAAAAAGCAGTTGTCGTTGTAGTCTTGAACAACTACTTGGGGACGTCCATAGGCCATCAACTTCAATTCCTTATTGTCCTCTTTAGTCAGCTTGGTGAATTGCAAGGTCAAGGTTTGCTCAAAGAAAGTAGTGCCGTTTTCACGGCTTGAGTTGAAAGTTTGCTCCAAGTTAGAAGCACCCTTCAATTCGTATTTGTAAGCGGAGAATGTTCCGTCCGCATCTGTCAACTCATCGTTGGTTAGGGTAAGCGTACCCAAGTCCCCGTAGTTAACGAAGTAAACGGCTTTGATACCACCTACTACATCTTTACAAGGAATGGCACGTCCCGCAGTTAAATTACAAGCCATAGTCTTTTTAATTAAAAAAGGGGGTGGGGCAGAACCCTCACCCCCTTGAGGTTAAATCAATCAATCAATTAGGCGTAAAGTACGCAGTCAGCACCGATACCATACTGAACACCAGCCAAGAAACGCAAGATAACGCGGATGTTGTTAGAGCCATCCAAATCACCCATATCCAATACCTTAACCTCGTTGCGGTCGGATTCAAGACCAGTACCGAAGAACAAGTTTGAAGATTGTGCGGCTACCATTTTGTTAGAAGGAAGGCCGTTAACCATAGCAACGCGGATACCATCAAAGTACAAGTCACCTTGACCGTACCACATAGTGCCTTTGTTGTCAACACCATTAGCACCCAAGCCAGAAGTACCGAAACCACCCAAAGCGCGGACGTAAGCCTTTGCTACGTTTTGTGGGATGTAAATCACAAGGTCTTCTTTACCGTAAAGAGCAGAAGGGATAGCATCAGCAACCTTGCCCAATTCGGTGATGACATTAGAAGCATCTACAGTTGTTCCGACAACATCAACAACGTCTGCATCAGCCGCCATCAAAGTAGTGAAACCGTCAAACTCACCAGCAGTAGCGTTAACGCCTTGCCAGATGTTCTGCTCAATCTTTTGGGCGGTCTTGGCGGCAACGTGACCGATCAAGAAGTCGCTGAAAGAAGCGGGGATGTTGTCGTAGGCAGAGTAGCCCATTTGAGAACCAATCCAAGAATCGTAATAGTCCTTCTTACAAAGCTGAAGGTTAACTTGGAAAGGCTCAACCTCCAATACGCGGTCAGTCAAAGTCAGCGTAGAGGTAGGAGTGAAGTCACAAGTGGCATCTTTAACGATGTCATCAGTAGCAACCTTCTGCAAGGTTGACTTGAAGTTTACGTTAGGAAGGATCTCAACGAGACCTTTGTCCAACGTGTCTGCGCTCAACAAGGCGGCAGATACATACTTGGAGGCAAAGCTTCCAGCGTATGAAGTCGTGATAGAAGTGGTCGTAGCCATTTTAAAAAATAAAAAAAATTAGTTGTTCAATTTTGCCAATACTCGGTCAAGCGTATTAGGTTGACGCTTGGATGAGAACATTGCTTGTTTAGATTCTTGCTTGGAAGGGTTGTGCTTGATAGGACGAGCCGCAGATTGAGAAGAGAACTTCTTCTCCATAGCAGACATCTCGGTCTTGGCAGATGCCAACTCCTCGCGGAGCTTCTTCATCTCTGCCGCTACCTCCTCAACAACGGGAGCAAGTGCTTCGGCAACTGCTACCTCAATGGCGGCAGATACCTCTTCGCTGATAGCTTCAGCCGCATCGGTAGCAACTTCAGCCGCAACCTCCTCGGCAACCGCAACGGCCTCCTCGGATTGCATCTCAACTTCTACCTCAACGGGGGCTTCAGCCTCCTTAATCTCGGAGATAATGCCTTCCTCAACGATAACGATGATGCGGCCATCTTCCAATTTGTGTTCCCCGACTGGTGCGGGTACGCGCTCCTCACCAGATACTACAAATACCTCGTTTTCGGGAGCGAACTCTTCGGCCTCAAGAACAGTACCGTTCTCAAGGTTCATTTGAGCGAACTCTACCTTGCGGATTTGTGCGAGTTCGGTCAAAATTTTGTTCAATACATTCTGTGCTTTCATAATTGAATTGCTTCTAAATAAATTACCAATAGGAGATTATTTGTAACATATTTAGATTGAACTCATATACGAGTTCAAAGCATTGTACAACTCCGTAGCCTTATCGTCTATGGATGCGCCACCATAATGGAGAGATATGTAGTCGGTGAAGAAATTGGATGCGGGTAATTTAATCCCATCTTGGTCAAACCTATTGGTTGCACAAACATATATCTCTCTCGTATTTGGGGAGGTATAGGATGTTGGAAATACGGGTTCGCCTCCCAATACATTGGTGTATAGTTGGCGGTATCTTGAATTTACAAGGCTTCCGTTTGAGTAAATCTTGTTTGTTTGATACCAAGAGAGTGTTACATCCGTGTAATACTTCGGCTCTTTGGTTGAGATGTGGATATGCCCAGATATGCTATTGGTTGTCCATACCGTGCTATATGGCTCAATAAAACTTCCTATTTGCTCCGTATTTGAATCACCAAAGACAATACCAGAACCTGCTCTAATTCCATAATTGTAACCCTTGTTTACCGTAGAGGCCACATTTTTATATGCGCCATAAGGTATATATTGCGTTCCACCGCTTACATCAAGAGTATTCAAAAGCCATACTCCATTAGAGGAGTTCGTGGGGGTCATCTGCTCCGCATCGGAATACGGGATGAAATTGGTATTTAAGTATGATGAGCCATCGGACTTGAATCCGCTATTGGATGTGAAGATGGTGCTTCCTACTTTGGTTGCTTGGTACTTGTTCGGATCTCTCCAGTTGATGGTTGCAAAGTCGCTATCTCCGTCCGTTGCGAACATATAGAAGTAATCAAACGAACCCCAGATGCCGTATTTCTTTAGGTCTACAATAAGTTGGTTTTGTAATGTCTTTTGCGCTTGAGTTGGGAGTGTGTATCCTTTTTGCTCTGCGTAGTTTAAGACATTAGCATAGTCAACATCATAGGAGATGATTACAGACGAACCTTGGCCTTGCAAACTACCAACGCCTTGCGCCCATAGGCTACCATCGCAACATTTGCGTGAGTAGGTGTTCTTATCCTTGCACAAGCACCCACGCTTTGATCCTTTAGGTGAGGCGTTGTTTATTTTTGGTGGCATCATAATTTACCAAGTTCTTTTAGTTTGCTTTCTGCCCAACGCTTTCCAGCCTTTCCTCCCCATAGTAGGTAGGAGATAGTGCCACAAGCGGAGGTATCTCCCTCATCGTAATATTCTTCTGCCCTTGAGAGGTAGGAGTGCATACGCTTGATGGTTTCTACGCTTACTGGCTTTCCTTGTGCGAGTTGTTGCGCTCGGATCTTGCCGACATCGGTAGCGCATTTATTGCCGCCCTTCTCGTTTAGCTCTATGCCCCTCTTGGCGTTGTTTTTAACGCCATCGGGGTAGTCACTAAAAGATTCCAATTCCAAACGCTTACCGCTTTTCTTTCTGCCGTCTCGTTTGATGATTCCAACAATAGAGGATAGGATGAGTGCCGCCTCTTGCTCCTCAATCTCGGCAAGTGGACTACGGCTCATATTAACCTTGTCAGCAAAGTAGCCTTCAATGGAAAAGCCCTTCACTTTATTGGTCTTGACGTAGTTCTCCCAGATGTCGGGGTTGTTGACCTTCATTGATACCATCCAAGTCCCTACGGGCAAGTCAAGGCCGTACATACGGCTCTTGTCCTTCTCTTCATCCTCAATAATCCAACTCTCTACCACGCTCATACCCTTGATGCTCTCTTCGTGTTCAAGGGTAGAGTTGTTTTGGTTGCCCTTCTGGAAGAACATCTCACTCGCCTTGCGGATGGTCTCCTTTGTGAAGTAGACATAAAACTCCTCCTCCCCGTCCTTGCGGTAGATGGGTTTATTTGGAACGAGAGCCGCACCCATAAGGATGCGCTTCTCTGCACTTTGGGTAGCGAATTCTACCTTTTGCTTGGAGAGGGCAATAAAGTCCTCCTCAATAGCGGGGTACTCCACCAATGAGATGGCGTTGATCCCAGAAAAAAATTCGTTTTCGTCAATGATTAGTTCTATTAGTTTCATCCGATGGTTGCGGTTTTGATTCGTTTGCGTTCAAGTTCTTGGGAGGTGGTTACATCGCCTCCTACTACATAGGCTCTTACTGGGCGGTCAAATTGAGAGCCGATGGATTGAGCCAATTGGTTCGTGCCACTCTGCCCTACAATATTAAACTGCGGAGTGACACTTGGAATGCTTGGCGCAGAGGTAGCGGAGGGAATGGAAGTAGAATCTCCCGTTGGGCTGAACTTTTGAGAGGCGATTGTCGCGGCTCTTGCCAAGCCTCCGGCAACTGCAACAGAGGCCGCGAGGGTTGCCCTCGCTACGGAGGTTGGATCACCTACTACCAACTGCGAGGCGTATGCCTTTTGAGCAGACACATAGGTGCTTACAATCGTCTCGGCAAGGCTTAACGCCTTTTCACGATTAAAGGCTCTACGGGCGGCTTCTTCGTTGTCCTTATCAAATATACCATTCAACTCTTTAAGTGCGCTGAAGGTGCTTAAAGTGGACTCTACAGCAAGGTCTTGTATCTGCTGACGGAAGGCGCGTTGCTTATCAAGTTCTTCTTTTTGTTTTGCATCCGCTTCTTTCTGGTACTTGTCCTTAATCTCCCCAATCTCCTTTTCCCGTTGCTCGGTAATCATCTTGAGCGTTTCGGCATCGTTAGCGTATGCCTCCTCAAGCCTAAAGAACTTATCATACACCGCATTGATCTCTTGCTCTTGAGCAGAGATTTGTTGGTTAAATACCAACTCATCAAGCTTACTTCTATCCTCCAGTAACTGCGCTTGGTAATTGGCTTCTGCCTCAAGAAGTTTATTATGGAGTTCTTGTTGCTTCTTTAAACGCTCTTCCGCATCTTTATCTCGTTGGGCTTGTGTTGCCTTATTAGCGGCCTTTTCCTCGTTCTGTGCGGCTACCAAATAGCCGTCTCGTTTGCTCTTTAATTGAGCCAATGATTTTTCCGTCTCTTTAATGGCGGCATCCGCTTCGGTGGCTACCTCGTCTGGATCAAAGACCATTTTAGCAAGACCGCCAGTAAAGCCCTCCTCAAGGCCAAAATCCTTACCAAGAGCCTTACCCACCATATCAATGGTCGCAAGTAGGGTACTAATTGGTAAAGTCAAAAAGCGAATGATGCCTTGAAGAATCGCCTTGTTGCGATTCGCGGCATCTACTTGGCTTTTCTTTATCTGCTTTTGAGTTTCAAGTTGAGCCTCAAGAGCCGCAATAGTTTCGTTGGTTTGTTGGATTTTTAAATCCCTAATCTCCTTCTCGCTCTTTCCTTGTAAGCGCAATGTATTCTCTTGAAGGTCTAAAGCCTCCGATGCCTCTGTTTGGGCTTGGACGGTTGCCTCTGCCGCGGCTAACTGTTCCTTCTGTGCAGAACTAACACCATTAACCAAGCCTACAATATCCTCCCAATAGGCTACGATAAGACCAAGAGCAACAACCAAAGCCCCGATACCCGTAGCAACGAGGGCTTTCTGCATAGAGTTTGCCCCAGCAACCCCAGCCTTAAAAGATGCAATAAAACTTTTCCCTAAACCCGTAACGCCCTTGTAGACATTTTTAATTTTAGTACCTATACCACCAAAGCCTTCATCAATAAGAGTAATAGCACTATCAGCATTTTCCTCCATATTCACTATGTTGGAACTTGCTTCTTTGGTGGCGTTCTTAACGTTGTCTAACCCTCCGGTGATATTTGAAGAGGCATCCTCAATATTTGAGGATACGTTAATTTTTACTTCTATCGGTTCAGCCATTGCCTACGCATTATTTTTATACCTTCCTCCCAAGAGGTGGGAAGGTGATATTTTCCTTTTGCTATCTCTACATTCTCCGAAATGCCGATATGATTATCGGCTTGGAGAACCTCAACTAAATAACTAATAAAGCCCTTTGTCATACCTCGTTCAATAATTCAAGTTGCGCTCTTCCGGTGGTCATATTGATGTTGGCACTATTGACCACCCACTTCTGGTTATTCCAAATGATTTTATTCTTGAGGTCAAAGGTGATGATGTTGCCCAATGGCAATACGGCCTCTACTTGTACAATTCGCCTCTTGCTATCGTATAGGTCTACGATATAATCCTCCCAGTAAGTAGCGTACAAAGAGTTGGTAACGGAAGTCAAATAGTAAGGATCTATGTCCGAACCCCAAGCAAGGGAGTAGGCAGTACCTACGCCAACGCTTGTGCTTGAAATATTGGCATACCATACTTGGTTTACTTGTGTTTCCGTACTGGATTCATCCACAAATGAAATAGGGTTGGCAGAGATGTCCAAAGAGAACTCACCATAGATAAGGATGGGTGAACCAAGATAGGGTTGGAAGCGGTTCTCTACGCTCGTATCTGGCTCTCGCGTTTGAGACTTATACACCAAGATATTGGTAAGCGTACCCGCATCAATGTCCGTCAGCCTCTCAAACAAAGGACACTCAAAAGGTAAAGGGACTTGATATGAGCCTCCGTCAAAGGTGAACTTTGAGTTAAGGTCACCATAGCCAACCCCGTAAGGGTTGGTGCGCTTATACTCAAAGCCAAGTATCTGTTCAGTAGCTTGGTATTTAAAGTCTATCTCTCGGTATATGGGAGGGCGGTTCACAGAAACCGCCTCAATGCTCATATAGGAGGTAAGGTCTTGGTCTGTACCATCGCCATACCAATCATTGAGCGTTTGGAGATTAAACTCCGTTTCGCTATTGGCAGTAATAACAAGGTTGTGCATCTTGATGATGCCCCCCAAGAAGTCCTTAACCTTTATCTCTGGCATCAAGGATGATACGTCAACACGCACTTGGTAGGTGGCCGATAGCGTTTGGCGTACCTCATAATATTTAGTAAGGGTAAGCACATTCCTACCGAAGAACTGCGTAAAGCGGTAGACCATTGCCGACTGCGTAGATGGGCGCAGTTTCAACTGCCACCTCTCTCCCGTGCGCACCTTAATAGGGACAAACTTACCACCCAATACGTTACCCGTATGAGCATTGGTAGCATAGAGAACATCATCCTTATATAGGTCTACATAGTATTCTTGGGTGTATACTACGCTATCTATGTTATAGTTGAATTCTATATTTTGAAGGTCTGCTCCGCTTGGCACAAGCCACCAATCATTAGATAGGTCAAATCCCGCTATCGTTTGGGCATTGAAGTTAACGAGTTGACCTACTGCCCCATTGGGTTGGTTCTCGTACATATAACCCTCATAGCGATGCGCCCAGAGGAACAACTTGTTGAACTGCGTATCACTCATAAAGTCCCCCACGAAGCTAATGCCGTACTTGGCCTCCATCGCCTCAAGGAGTTTAACCACCTTGATGGCTGGTTTTACCTCGTAGTAGTTTACCCCGTGATGGTGTCCGGCGTGTCCCGTGACAAACTGGATATCATCTTCGTGACGAGGATCGGAGGAGTTACTTACATTATATACCCAGTTTCTAACGGGTGACATAAGGGGATAGAACAAGTTACCACTCATCAAAGCATCTTGATCAAAGCCTTGAATCATCGTTGCCCCATCATAGGTATGGTCATAGGCACTCAAGTCCAAGTCATAGAGATAGTCCTCCCCGAACAAGTCCAAGAGGCTAACCAAGTCCCCATAGAAGGTAAGCGTATAGGCATAAGGCTCTGTGCCTTTTAACTGTACGTTCTCTATCTCCACTACTCCAGTACGAAACGGTGAGGAGTTTATTTCAATCCTCGCCTCTTGGCGTAGTCTTCCATCTACTGCCCCTACTACATCGGTACGATAGTAGTGAGATAGAATCTGGTTGTTTACCGCAGAGGCTGGGATCGTAAACGATTGCGAGAAATCCGTAAAGACCTTTGAGAGGTCTTGTACGTTTTGAGCCGTAAGGGTGATACTAATCTCCTCATCTTGGAACA
>Ga0222713_10001217_pt1 | contig 29346 bp, 26 predicted proteins | sample C33_649DmetaG_FD_165061 | JGI IMG/M metagenome (GOLD analysis project Ga0222713, IMG submission 165061) | Estuarine water microbial communities from San Francisco Bay, California, United States - C33_649D | ecosystem: Environmental > Aquatic > Marine > Unclassified | place: USA: California... | reverse complement strand
ACCCCAAACTTCAATATCCTCACCATCAATTGCTTCTATAGTTTTTCTACAAATGGATGAAACAACATTTTCTTTTCCACCATCCCATGTCCCTTGTGGCCCAAAAACGGTATGAAGTCTTCCTATTTTAACATTCAAACCATAGTTTCTTTTGAATGATAAAAAAAGTCTTTCAGAAAATATTTTTTCCCATCCATGTTCTGATTCAGGATTTGCTGGGTAGATTGAGGATTCTTCAAAATTTAGGGTGTTAGAATATACAGAACCCGAAGAGGCATAAAAAACTTTTTTTATTTTTTTTCCGACACACTCGTTGAGCACATTCAAATTTATAAGTGATGAGTTGTACATGATGTCCGCATCATTTTCTCCTGTGAGAATGTAACTCGCACCCCCAGTGTCAGCAGCCAATTGATAAACCTCATCAATGGTATCATCGATGATGGTACTAACCACTTTGGGGTCTCGTAAATCACCTACAATAAATTCGTGGCATATATCAGAATGGTCAAAATACTCGTGACGTTTGATATCACATATTCTGACCCAATTACTATAATCTTTAAGTCTTTTTGCTAAGTGACCACCGATGAATCCACCACCACCTAAAACAACAACTTTTTTCATAGTTTTTTTCTAATAATAGTAAAACTAAATAATAATGTATAGATTATAAAGGGATTGTATATCCCTGTACTTTGGAACCTTTGTTATAGAATTTTACATTATCACCGAAATCATTTACCATTTCCTTGGGGGTTTTACCACGAATAAAATCCTCAGATTCCACAATGATTACCTTATATCCCAAGGAGATTATTTCCATAACAATACGATGTTTGTTGTAATCAACAAAACTGGAATTGGGATAACAAATACCTTCTACTATAATCTCAGTATCTTTAGAGATATCTGATTTTATAAATTCTGAGATGATAAACTGAACATTTGTTCGTTTCTCATCCTCAACCCTTTTTGATACATTGTTGGGGATATTCTTAGTTGTTATGTATTTGCACATAACTTCATTTCTGAGAATATCCTCTTTGTATTCTAAAAATGTTTTGTGTTCTAAAAAAGACTCAATTAGTGGGTATTCTTCTAAAATAGAATTTCTTGTTAAAATATTTTTATAATTTATAAGTTCTAAATTATTGGAGAGTTTGGTAACGGATAACCCTAAATTTATAATTTCAGATGTTGTAGATGTCATACTGTAAAGATGGACATTGTCAAAAAAAGTTTTATTCAAATAATCTGAAATTATTGAAACAACTAATGGGTTTAATGTACCAATCGGTAACTGTGGGGGTTTGATATTTGTATTGTGTAAAGGAATGAAACAGACATTTATATTCATTGGATTTAAAATCTCATGAATTCTTTTTGTGTCTCCTGGGTTGGTATCACAACATATTACCAATACTTTATCTGTTACAGATATGTCATTTTCAAAACAGTACCCAAACAGTTCTACAATTTCGAATAATTTTTGTGTGTCAAACCATCCGTCAGAAGTCAAATAAGAATCTTGAAAGTAAAAAAATATTTGGTTTTCATCTATGATGGATTCATCTTTACCCATGTTCACTGTCAAATTTTTTTTCAGTGCTGAATTAATATATTTTTCAGATATTGAGGTATTACCCCAGATTATAACATCTTTATTCAATTTTTTCATAGTTAAAAACTTCAAAATCCTTGTGAAAATATTCGTTGATTATTTTTATATGTTCTTCGGTGAATACACTCAAATCATTTTTGTTTTTTGATTGGTTGGTAACAGGTAATTCTTTGTTAATTCTCATTACCGTTTTGAATTCATCGTAATTTTCTTTTAAGGTATCTAAATCAAAGAAATAATCAACATTCAACAAGTCTTTTTCGTTGTCATAGATATAATAATGTTTATGGGTTAGACCAAGACCGTGTCTTTTTATATATTGCGGAGTGCGTTTTCTTAATCCCCCATGAGCAATACTATATTTAATATTATCATCGGTGATTATTTTTAATAATTGGGATAAGTTCATAGATGAGCCTTGTCCTTTTATCATATAATATAATGATAAAATTCTGTAATAAGGATTTCTTACAATTGTAACTTTAGTCGATGTTTTCCACCTATCTTCCTTAGAGATTTTGTGTAACTCATCGTTATTTGGAATTGTGATATGGGAATATCCAAATACTAGTTTTTTTATACTAGTAGTTCCACATTTATTTATTGGGATAAATAAAATATTATTTTTTTCCATTTTTTACCATATTATAAAACTTACTAATATGTTGAGTTTCATAGTGTGGTGGTGCAATAAACATTAGATTACCATATATTTGAGTTCTTTGTTGTTTCAAATGGTTATAATTTAATTTTACGGCATGTAAAGAATAATTAGAGGGTTTAAAAATAACTAAACTGTTATTTTTGCTAATCGTTTTCTCAATATTACACCAATCCCAAGACACCCAAGCTCTATTTTCTTTTGGGTTATTTTCCCAATACTCATAGATAAATTTATAATCTTCTTTTAATTTTAAAAGATGAGTGTGGATGTCTAAATTTTCAGATTCAGAATTTTTATTTATGTTCAACAAATAAGTTAGAGATTTTTGTCTAATATCAGGATGTGGAGAAATTTCATAACCTGTAAGATACTTTTGTATTCTTGTTGTTACTCTAGTACTTTCTTTTATATCAAATTTATCACACAATGTTTTGTGAAAACTACCACCATTCAAAAACGATAATAAATCCTTGATAAATACGTTATCGGTGTTTCCTAAGTTATATGCAATTCCAACACCTTCAGAATCCCCTTCTGTTTTAATTTGATTAAGTTTGTTTTCTTCTAACAATTTGAAATATAAATTTTCGTCAGTCGTACATCCTGGAAATGGTATTGGACTAAATTTATTTTCTGATAATTTTCTACGTAATTGATTGTTATTGGTAGTCTCGTCAAAATGTATTTGTTTATCATTTAAGATGATTTGAAAATGTTCTTCAGTAAAAAAATTCTCAATCACAATATGTTCGAATGGTTCTGAAACGAATTCGGCATTTTTTATTTTAGATAAAATGTAATTAAACTTTTCCATAATTTTTAATAAAATAATTTTTCATTATCTGGGTCTAACCAAGGTGCATTGTTTAGTAATTTATCACCATCCCAATTAATTACCTCATTAAAAAATAATGATTCAATTTCTGAAATCTTTGTTTTTTCAGTTAATTGTAATCCATTATCCTCAGGTCTCCCTACAGATAAATAATAGTCATTGAATTTAAAATTACCACCTATCAATTTATTTGAAATATTAACTTTAGCATTTGGTATCCCATAAGCATCTGCTGCTATTAATCCATGAAGACTTGATGATACTACGGTCTCAACTTCTAATAATTCATCAATGAATTTTTGTTCACCTGAACATACATCAATAATTTTTACTCCTTGACCTTCTAAATTTTTAATGATTTGTTTGTCAATGTTTGAGAAATAATCAATATAGTGTGGTATAATACCCAATTTATATTTTTTCTCGATTTTAGGGTTGTAAATTTGTGGAAAAAGTAATGCAGGGTCTCCATATATTTCAGGACAAGATATACCTCTTTTATCTAATTCTTTTTTTGTTAATGGACCTCTGACCGCATATATTTTTTTTGGTGTTTGACCAATACGACCAGGTGCAATACATCCTGTCCCCCATACAATACTATCAGGTTTAGTGTATAACATAACACTACCTGTAGAATAAATCTTATATGGTTTTTGAGGATATTTTACGCTAAAAATATCTTCATTAGTGAGCTTATTACTTTTAGAAAAAAAATTGATAATTGTTTTGGGTATTATATCACCCCAGTTCATTGTACTATCAGGTCTTATATCCCTATCATTATATCTTACAGTAAAATTTCCTCCTTCTCTGTTCATAATTAATGTGCTACAAAATAATAACTATCTTTAGTTACTGTGTAATTAGACGATTTGTTTATTAGTTGACCAATCATGTCAAAATCCTCACCATTTCTATTCGTTTTGAAATATATGGTACCAATTTTATTTCTATTATAACAAAATGAAATTCCTACATTACCAAAACGTAAGGTGTTATTATTAGGTCTGGGTATTATATTACCATTTTTAAATTTCATTCTCCAAATAACAAAGTCGTTATCAATAAAATCGGTCTTAAGTTTTTCTACATATTCAGCGTGAATAGTATCATCATCGTCTAAAAATCCGACCCACTCAGTGTCTACTAATTTTAATCCCGCATTTCTTACTAAACCTGATTCTCCATGAATAGCACCTTCCTTACCTGTTTTGGGTATACTGATAGAGGTTATTCTTTTATCAGGAAATTCAATTTTTTCTATTCCGTCAAAAATTATAATAGCTTTCCATTCACTATTAGTTTGATTGATAAGTGAATGTACAGTACGATTAAGTGTGTTTCTTCCTATGGTTGGAATTATAAAGGTTATTAACGAGTCCATAATTATTACTAACTATTAACTATCTCAATATATTTGTGAGACTGTTTATTGTTGACAATTCTGGGTATTATTACCTGATAATCTAACATTTCGTTTTTTGATTTTTCAGGTGATTTGTTTCTAGTTTGGCTCTCATAGTGATAAGCAACAGCATCCCCCAAAAATATGTTTTTCTTATTTATTCGAAGGAGTTTATTATTTAGGTCCACATCCTCAAAACATTCTTGATATGAAGTATCAAACATCCCAATATGATTGAATAACGTTTTATTTATCATCATTAAGGCTGCAGTATTTCCAAAAACTTCTTTGTTTCCTTCGTGAAACTTATATCCGGTATTGATTCCAAAATGTCCTAAAGCAACTCTATTATTTAATTGAGCACATATTACTCCAGAATGTTGAATTAAATTATTTGCAAAGTGTAATCTTGCACCTATTGTCCCGATTTGATTTTTATTTGTGTTATAATATGATACCATTTTGGATATAACATCATTTAATATTTTGATATCGTTATTTGAAAACAATATTAGTTCGGTATCTGGTGATATATGGTTGGTCACAATATCATTATTATTTGTTGCAAAATGATAATGATTAAGCTCGACAATTCTAATATTTTCTTGTTGGTATCGTTGTTTGAATTCTTGAATTTCTTCTTCCGAGGAACCGGTATCACCAACAACTATTTCATAATTTTTATATTGACTCTTTTCTAAAAAAGAATCAACACAATCAAACAATAAATTGTTTGCTGATTTACTTAGTATTATTACACTAACTTTTTGTTCTTTTTTTATTTTAGGAACATCTTGGTTGTAGAAAATTTTAATTTCAGGATGATTTATAGGTAAGGACTCCTTCCATTTTTCAACAAATTTATTTCTATTTTCTTCCCATTGATTATTTGTGGCTCCAATTGAAAAATGTAAAATTCGAACATTAGTTATTACACCAATTTTAACATCATTTAAGTAATTACCGACAGTAAAATCCACATCATAAAAATGAAATCCATTAATTGATTCGTCAAAATTATATTTTAATTTTGATTTTTTTGCAACCATAAAAACACCATCTAAAGAAACTACCGGTATAATATTATCACCAACATTTGCACAATATTTAGATTCGTATTCTTTACCTGTTTGAGGGTGTTTATGATTTACAATACCGACCATTGAGGTACTATCTTCCCACCATCTTCCAGATTTTGGGAAATTATAAGTTCCGGCAACTCCAATAATACCGTAATCACTATTATTAAAATGGTCTAAAATTTTTTGTCCCCATTTTTTAGTTTTTACTCTAATATCGTCATGACATAAAACAACAATATCGTTTTGTGATTGATTTAGAATTATATTATAAACTTCAGTCAAGGAGTGAGTACCTGGATTTTCAAATGCAATTACTTCTACATTATCTAATCCGCATGACTCTTCAATATATTTCTTAAATGATGGGTCAATTTTTTTTGTACTATATCCAATTGTAATCATAATTCTTAAACTCCGGTTGAACCAAATCCGTTATCACCACGGTCTGTTTCATCTAACTCATTTACTTTACTTAGGTTAATCCATCTTCCATTTGCAACAGGACATACACAGGCTTGAGCAACTTTTTGGCCTTTTCTAATTTTCATAGAATTTTGTGTTGAATTGTAGAGAATAACTTTAATTTCTCCGTTGTATCCTGAATCTACAGTACCGGGTGTATTCAGAACTGTTAATCCATCGTTCCAAGCCAAACCACTCTTGGGTCTAACCTGAATCTCATAACCATCTTTAATTTTAAAACAAAGTCCTGTTGGAGCTAAGGCTCTTGAAAGTGGTGGTATAATCATCTCCTCTACCGAATGTAAATCAAATCCTGAATCACTCGGATAGTTATATCTTGGTTCAACAGCATCTTCATGGATGATTTTATATCTAACTTCCATTTTGGGTTGTTTTTCATAGTAACCCTCTTCTAACTCAGAAAGTTTGATACCTCTAACTTCGATATCTTCCTCAGGTTGATTTTCAAACTCTTGTTTTAATTGTAATAAAACTGATGATAGTTCTTGTTGTAATAAATCTAATTCACGGTCTCTCATGATAATTCTTTAAATTTTTGAATTATTTGAATCAATACTTCTACATCACGTTCACAATATTCAATAATTAAATCCAATTGATTTAAATCATAATATGCCTCGTGAACTCTATTTCCTGTTACTTCACCTTCTTTTGGTGATTTAACACCCATGGCACCACACATAAGTTCTAATGAAGATAATGCAAAATTGTTACCCATTTTCCATATGTCCATAGTATCAATAGCTTTGATTTCCCAGGGTTTGGTATCATAATTTGGTAACAAAACAGAGGGTTTGATTCCGTTTATTACCATTCGTTTCATCATGGTAGGGATGTCAAACATTTTGATATTGTGGCCACAAAGCCAAAAATCAAGTTTGAATACCTTATCTAACATTTCATTTACACCCAACAATAATTTCTTTTCATCTTCACCTGAAAATGTTTGAATATGAGTTTTACCATCAGGTGTTACAAATGCAAAAGAAGCACAAATAATTCTTGAAAATTCTGGAACCAATGCTGCTCTATTAACGAACACTTCTGACTTATCTAAACCTTGGTCTTCAGGAAATCTTTTGAGAAACCAATCGAAGTAGTTGTTAAATTGTTTGTAAAGTGCAGGATACTCCTTTTCCAAAGTTTCATAGTCTTTGGTAATACCTACAGTTTCGATATCAAAAAATAATATCTTATTTAATTTTGGTTGTATCATAAAATTGATTTATAAAATTCACTTCTTGTTTTTGTAACGATGTTCAAATCATATTTGTCTTTTACAGTTTCATAAAGACGTTCACCCAAGTCTTTAGCCCAATTAGGATTATCAATAAGTTTTTTTACGTACTTGAACCAATCTGAGTGATTACGTCCCATATCAACTAAAAGAGCATTCCCATCAACAAAGTTACCTTGGTTCATAGCGTGTTTAAGGTCGATAGTGTAAGGTCCCAAATCAGAAGCAATAATTGCTTTTTTGTAAAAACCTGCTTCAATAACTTTTAGTTGAGATTTTACTCTATTAAAAACATGGTCCTTCAATGGTGCTAAAGAAACATCAAAGTTTGCGTAATTTTTAGCATATGATTGGACAGGTCGAGTCCATACTCTACGATAGAATTCATCTGAGAATCTTGAGTCATCAGTTTCTTTGAAGTTCATGAGATAATCTTTATACTCAGAAGATATCAATTGGTGTTTGTGAGTGAAAATAGTTTCATACTGATACCAAACAGTCTCCTCAGGTTTGATAGGTCGTTGTTTTTGTTCCTTTGTTTGAGCGTCAATTTCAGTGACAACACCTCTTGTATCAAAACCACAAAGATAAAATTGTGCTTTTTCTTTGTAAGGTTGCATTCTTGAGAATACACCATCGAGTAACATAATATCATGTAAGTGAGAAGAACCTCCTAACCAACCAAAACGCAATTTATTACTCTCTTGTGTCTGAGCTTTGAATTGAGCTTCATTTGGATTAATGGCATTTGGAAAAACAAAAACATTTTTGTTGTATTTGGCAATCTCTTTTGCAAAAACAGGTGTTGTTGTTAATACATACTCAACCTCCTTTAGATTGGCAATAATTTTTTCGTGAATCTTATTAACGATGATTAGGTCATGAATAGGATGTTCTTTACCTGGTAACCAATAATCATCCAAGTCCATGATAGTTTTGATACCCATGGATTTTAGAGTTCTAAGAAGTTGAGGACAGGTATCGTAGTTTCTTCCTATATTTCTGTGGAAGTGAACGATTTGGTATTGTTTCCAAAAATTAAGGTCATTTTCTGGTATATCAAAGAGAATATCAATGTGGAAATCGTCAGGATATAATGATTGTAGAAAAACGTGCGGGTCAATAGACCTAAATTTACCCACACCCGTTTTATCAGAGGGTAATACTAAAACTTTAATTTTGGACATTACAAATACTTTTTTAAAAGTATAAGAATGATAAACTATAAAATCAAAGGATTATTTTATTTTTTTGATTCTTGTAACGGTCCCTTCAAAAATGTGTTGACCAACTTTGAAAGAAATTTGCTCTTTAGCCTTCTGTGTTGACTCAACCATAAGACCGTTTTCAGAAAGAACTTCTTCTATTGTTTCTCTAATAACTTGCTTCAAAGAAGACATGTCAACAGAACTTGATTCTTGAACAGCCTGTTTCTTAATCGGTTGTTTAATATTTCCTTTGGCGTCTGTATGCATCAATCTCGCAGCTTTTTCAACCATTTCATCAGTCAATGCTGAAGCATTGTTGAATTGCTTTGGTTGTTCAATTGGATGTTCTATCATCAATTTTTTGATTTCATCAGGTAATCTTGAGTTTAGAATTTTGTCTTTTGTGACAGGTCCTGAAGAAACAGGAGTTTCAACTTTTTGTTCACCTAAAATTTCCTGTGGAATATTATATGTAGCCGGCATAGAATTGAATGATTCTACCATTGGTGCAGATTGCACTGAAGGTGAAGCATTTCCTCTTGGTTTTTGGTCGGCAGCATCCATAATTTTTTTAGCCACCATTAGTTTTTGCATCAAATCGTTATTCATTGTTCTTGTGTGTCAAATTTTGCAATCGTGATTATTTGTACCATGTCTTTATCACCATTAAAGTTATAACCAGGTCTAGGGGTTGTAAAGGTTTCCCTAGTTGGTTTAAACAAATTGGTTTTATCTAGTCTGAATAATCTCCATCCTGGTTTTGGTGAGTGAGGGTCTCCAATATAAGCGGTGTGTGATGCACCATCTCTTTCCCACGCTCTAAAAACTAAGTTTCCTTTTTTAGAACGACCTAACGCAACAGGTTCAATTTCTCTGATACCCTCACCACCTGGTACATCTCCTTGATAATCTATTGTGCAAACTTGTTTTAAATCGATTGCCTTACGGATATCATCAATAGATGCCGCTTCCAATAATAGACCACGTAGAGATTCTAATAATTTCATTATACTACTCCGTTTACGTTGTAGGGTTTGTCAGGTTGATATGCGTTGAATTTAATATTCATTTTTCTTTCAAATACATCTACAGATGTGCCAGCGGCATCATTGTAAATATCCAAAAAGACGCCCGTACCTCTTCCAAGAGTATCACCATCACCTACCGCATCTGGGTTAGTTGATGAATACTTACTCCCTTGTTGTGTATAGTCATTTTTTACAATGTTTTTCTTTCTCTCTATGTCAGCAATTGCAGTTAATTTATTTGCAGGTTGAGAGTAATCTAAAGGTAATTGTTCCATTTTAAAGTAATTTTTGCATTAGGTTGTTTATCCTTCTTAGGTGTTCAGTAACCTGAAGGTCGTATTTTTCAATTGTTTTCTTTTTAGCATCATCGTGAGCAATATTCATACTATTATTAACTTTGGGTAAGTCATTCATGTCTTTGTCTATTGCCGATGAATTTTTTCTAATCTCTTTTGAAGTTTGGAGAGATTGGCGTGCTCCTGATAAGATACCATTAACAAAATCTTTCATTTTAGGTCCGCCATTTAATATAAACGGAGCGTCAGTCTGAGGTCCTGAAAAACTGTCAAAAAAATTCTTAATTCTTTTCAATTCGGGATAAGATAATTGAGTGGTTTTTTGTAATCTTTTGTTACGATTGAAACCCTCAAAGTTAGAATCTGCATTTGGTACTTTTTTAAAACAAACAACCATATGATTTCTCATATGTTCTGGAAAGTCCCAAACTTGATTATATAAATCTTTATTCACCTTTCATTAATTTTAGAATGTCAGATGCAGAAAGTCCTTCTTTTTCTGCTTGTTTTTTCAAAGATTTCAAATTTTTCATAAATAATTTAGAAGCCTTTGTTTCCTTATCTTGAACGTCACCGGATTTAGATTTACCAACAATCAAATCTTCTAACATACCAATCATTTTTTGTCTTTGAATCTCTTTGATTTCTTTTTCAGTAAGTCTTTCTTGACCTCTTTTGTCTAATTTTTCAGATTTACCAAAAGTCTGACATCTTTCTTCAGGATTCTCAACCTCCATCTGTTTCATTTTTTCAACACATTCCTCATATGTATCACCTGAAACAACATCATATCCAAAGGCTCCACTAAAGTCTTCTTCCTTTACCACACTTTCACCATAAAACACACGGTATCCTCTTCTTACAGGGTCACCAGCTTGAGTTACTGAGAACACAGTTTGGTCCATAGTTTTAGTAGGCGATAATTTTGGGTCGTGAATTGGAATTTTACTATTTGAAAAACTACCATCATAATCGATGATTTCTTCCATCTCACCTTTAGTGTCTTTAATCTTATTGACTAATTTTTTTATATCGTCTTTCTTAAATTTTCTTTTTGATTTAGTAACCTTCTCAACCAATGTAAGAATTTGAGTTTCAAACTCTAATGGTATAGAAATTACCTCATCACTATTTCTGGCTTCGTTCAAACTGGTACTTTGAGAGTAATACAAATCGATATGTGCATCTCTTTTTTTAAGAAAGAAATACATATCATTAGTAAAATATTCTTTTCCGAAATTTATCATAATGATTTTTTACATATAAATACCTCCGTAATGGTATTTATCACATATGGCATATCAGAACATCAATCAATACGTCTATAATAAGTGGTATTTAGCACCTGTAAGGGAGATTTCTGACCTATCATTAGCGTCAGATGAAAGGGATTATAACGAAGAGGTTATTTTTTCACCCTATGTGATTGGTGTTAATGATGGTGATGTAATGCCAATTAAAATTGATTTGAATTTTTCAGGTTCAAACCAAGGGTTTATATTAGACTACCAAAATTATAATGACCAAAATATATTGGTATCTTCTCATTATTATAATCCGTTTGATTTAGACCTTTCTTGTTATTCTGCCAAAACCATATGTGACATTGGGTTAGTTGGTACCGATAATGGATTACTTGAGTGTATGACAGGTCAATCCATTGATTACACTATGGGTCTATTAGATGATAGTGAGAAATTCGATAGATTGAAATATGACCGTAGATTTAAGATGTTCCAAGTTACAGGTTATACTTGGGACCCTAATCATAGATTCTCAGGTGTAAGTGCCGGTACATTATATAATGTTATCTCTTACAACAGTAATAAGGTCGGAATATATCATGAATTATATGGTGGTTTCTATCAAGGTTTTTACAAGTTATTTGGGTATGATTATGAAGTATTACCAACAAGATATCCAAAAGGATGGACTGTGGAAATGACTTTAAAACCAAGATTCATTGACCAATATACACCAGCTTCAGGACAAACAACCTTAAATGATTATTATCCTGATAACTCAGGAATATTCTTTTACATGGGAACTCGTGCCGAAAATAAGTTTTGGCATCACGCCGATGGTAAAAATTCTACCGACCCAAATTATGAACGAGTAACACATGAACTAACAGGTTTGAGTACATGTATGTGTACAAATCTTAATCCAGGGTACTCAACATCCACTCTCAGTAAAGTAGACATGTCAAGTTCAGGTGCAACCATAACAGTTGCCAAAAATTTGTCATGGACTACAGGAGACCAAATTTTACTTTATCACGATGCACTTAACTATCTTATAGGAACTGTTACCACATATGATATCATAACAGGTGAATTACACTTTGTTATTACAGAAAGAGTCGGAAGAGGAGAGTTCTCATATTGGATTGTCGATAAAGTAGATTATCTAAAATACGCTGAGCAATATTGTGTATTGGTTTATCCCCCAACAGGATATACGGATTATCATCAGGTTAGTACTACTTGTTCTTGTTGTAATGGAGATGTTAAAAAAGAATGGCCAGAACACGACCCATTATTTGACTCCATGTCCAATGCGTTGGCCATCCGATTTAGTGGTGACCCACGAAATCCGAAAATATGTGTTAGAACACTTACCTTTACAGGTGATTGTATATATTCAGGTTCTTGTGTTACTTTAGGACCTGAAACAGTCACAGGATATTCTGTGAACAATTACTGTTCAACAAATGGAATCTATGATGATTGTCTTGGAACTGATTATATAAATAAAGAACATTGGGTATTAGTAGATGCGGTCTTTGAGAGATATACGTGGATGGACTTCTGTGATTTATATTACAGAGGTGGTTTAGGTACAATCTCAACTGACTTATATACCGCGACAACCGCCAACAATTCTGTATCATTAATAGAACCCCCAACAACTCACGAACAATTAGTCCCCGAAAAAGACGAATGGGTGGAGTTGAATTATTTGTGGTTACTGGAAAGGTTCTATCGTGTAGGTAAGTTGAAACTATATGTAAACGGAAAACACTTTGAGACCTTTGATGATTTTGAAGAGATTATCCCACGACCGTTATACGCACACAAAGAAGTTCAAGTGGGTGTCCCATTCAATATTTCATGGGGTGGTGGTACACAAGGATTACATGAGAATTTAGTCTTCTCAGCAATGCCACAGACATTCTGTGGTGAGTACATTCAAGACCCCGAATTATTCCCTGATAATATTTTGAGTGGTACAAGTCTGTCGGCACTTACTACCAATATTATGTTGGAGAAATATTTTGCCGGTACTTTTGATGGGGGTATTTCTACTTTCCACATGTATGCCAAACCTTTATCGGTTCCTGAAATTCAACACAACGCAAGGGTGTTGCAACCTGTTTATGATTTGTTGAATCCTTATTGTTTGAATTGTGAGGTTATTGATGATTGTGATTGTGATTACGAGTTTATTCCTGCGAGTCCAACTCCTACTCCTTCGGTAACACCATCCGTGACTCCGTCTATTTCTGTTAGTCCAACACCATCCGTGACTCCATCTATTTCTGTTAGTCCAACACCTTCAGTTACCCCATCAATAACACCGACGCCTTCTATTAGTATTTCTTCTACACCATCTCCTACACCATCTATCAGTATTTCTGCAACACCTTCAATTTCTATTTCCGCAACACCTTCAATTTCAATTTCTGCAACACCATCCGTAACTCCAAGTGTATCTCCTACACCATCTATTTCCATATCTTCTACTCCCACACCATCAATTTCTATATCTTCTACTCCCACACCATCTGTAACACCATCGGTTACTGCAACTCCGTCTATCAGTATTTCTTCTACTCCATCTCCTACACCATCTATCAGTATTTCAGCAACTCCGTCTATCAGTATTTCTGTTACTCCATCTGTAACACCATCTACTACACCTTCAATATCAATATCAACAACGCCAAGTATATCGATTTCCGCAACACCTTCAATTTCTATTTCTGCAACACCATCCGTAACTCCAAGTGTATCTCCTACACCACCAAGTTCTGTAACCGCAACTCCAACATCTTCAGTTACTCCTTCGGTAACACCATCTGTGACTCCAAGTAGTTCTGTAACTCCATCTGTGACTTCATCTGTTACTCCATCTATTACTCCGTCTATTTCAATTACATCATCAGTTTCACCGTCAGTAACACCATCGATTACACAATCTATTAGTGTATCTGCGACGCCATCTATCAGTATTTCTGCTACACCATCTACTACACCATCTATTAGTATATCTACAACTCCGTCTATCAGTGTTTCTTCTTCACCTTCCCCTACACCATCTATTAGTATTTCTGCTACTCCGTCTATTAGTATTTCTGCAACTCCTTCTATCAGTATTTCTGCGACCCCGTCAGTAACTCCTTCTATTAGTCTTTCTGTAACTCCTTCAATTAGTATTTCGGCAACTCCTTCAATAAGTGTGTCATCAACACCATCTCCAACACCATCGATTAGCATTTCTGTAACCCCATCGATAACGGTAAGTATTTCTGTTAGCCCAACACCAAGTATTTCAGTTTCACCAACAATTTCGGTAACACCAAGTATTTCAGTTTCACCAACAATTTCGGTAACACCAAGTATTTCAGTTTCACCAACAATTTCGGTAACACCAAGTATTTCAGTTTCACCAACAATTTTGGTAACACCAAGTATTTCAGTTTCACCAACAATTTCAATAACGCCGTCTATATCAGTCTCGATAACACCGTCACCAACTCAAGCCATCATACCGACTGACCCAACACTTGAAATTTATTATCAAGGTAATTTAGCGACTTATTACACACCAACACCAAGTAGTGGTGATACATTTAATCAATGGGTTGACTCGTCCTCAAGTGCACATAACGCCAATTCTATTTGTGGGTCTTGTAAACCCGAATGGTGGAGTAACGTACAAAATGGATTGGGCGGGACTTATTACGATGGTATTGCCATGGGGTCTAGTGTAAATCCTTTAACAGATTTAGCTTCGAACTCGGGTGAAACTATAATAGTGGTTGCTCGTGTTTTGAACAGTGGTACGACCGAACAATATATTCAAGGAGGTCAAGATGGAAATACAGGATTAAATTCTGTATTCCTAAGACAAAGTGGTGGTACCTATAACGTTGCTGAAGCAGGTGGATTTGGTGTGGTATCAGGTACACCAGTAGATACAAATCCTCACATTTTCTCGATTGTATTTAGTGGTTCAGGAACGAATAATACAGATAGATTGAAATTCAGAATTGATTCTGTTGAACAGACGATGACATTCCCATCAAATGTTGGTACAACAACGTCATCACTTACGAATTATATATTTATGGGAGTTTCTTATACTCCACAAGCATCAGGAACTGAACAATACTATTATAATGGATTTTTGTTCGATGTGTTAGTTTACAGTAGAGCTCTTTCCCCATCTGAGTTAGATGTTATTGAGCCCTATTTATCAAATAAATGGAATATACCACTATTATAACATGTCTTACGGAATATTAATATCGAGTTCAAACTATATTTATTAAGGTATGAGTGGGTATGGTGTTACTATTGATTGTCCTAATTACTCGGGACAAACCGCATTAGTGAGGTTTTTAGAAGAAGATTCTGGAATTACTCATGAATTGGGTTATGAAACTATACCGTTCACTTATTTTCCGTCAGATGGAACACCACAGGGTGTATTTTTCCTATATTTTTCAGGGGATGATAAAACCTGTGTTGTAGATGTGGTTTCACCAAATCCTTCTTCTACACCATCTCCTACACCATCTATCAGTATTTCTGCAACACCTTCAATTTCTATTTCGGCGACACCATCTATCAGTATTTCTGCAACACCTTCAATGACGTTGTGAATTTAGGAAATTGTGATTGTTCTTAAATTATATCTTTAAAAGTTTTATTTTTGTTATATTTTTTGTGAAAAGCTTTTTTCATGAAAATATTTGTACAGTTAGCGGTTTATCGTGACCCCCAACTAATTCCAACAATTCAAAACATGTTGGAAAATGCTAAAAGACCTAAAAATTTGGTAATTGGTATTGCTCGTCAATTCAGTGAAGAGGACGGGTTTGACGATTTATCTCAATTTGATAATGATAAAAGGTTCAAAATACTAAATATTCCTCATTTAGAATCCAAAGGAGTATGTTGGGCAAGAAGCCTTATTCAACAATTATATGATGGTGAGACCTATACACTTCAGATTGATTCTCACATGAGATTTGAAAAAAATTGGGATGATTTATTAATAAAAGAGTATAAGAAACTACAAAAAAAGGGATATAAAAAACCTTTGTTGACAGGATATGTACCCTCTTTTGAGCCTGATATGGACCCACAGTCAAGATTGACAGTACCTTGGAGAATGAATTTCGATAGATTCTCCCCCGATGGTAATGTCCATTTTATGCCTTCAACTATTGATGATTATAAAGAAAAGAAGAGTCCTGTACCAGCAAGGTTTTATTCAGCACACTTTGCATTTACAACCGGTGATTTTGTAAAAGAAGTTCCACATGACCCTGAGTATTATTTTCATGGTGAAGAGATTTCTATTGCGGTAAGAGCATTTACATGGGGTTATGACCTATTCCATCTACATAATGTTATTATTTGGCATCAATACACAAGAAAAGGATTGAAAAAACACTGGGACGATAATGGTGAATGGTGGAAAAATAACGATACTTCACATCTTAAAAATAGAAAATTGTTTAGTATGGATGGTGAAGTTTATGACCCGAACGAATTTGGAATTTTTGGTTTTGGACCTATAAGAACTCTTGAAGACTATGAACGATACTCTGGTATTTCATTTGGAAGAAGGTCAGTTCAACAATGGACTTTAGACCAAAAATATCCACCTAATCCACATATTGAAGACCCTATTGAATATGCAAATTCTTTTGCTTCAGTATTCAAACACTGTATTGATATTCAGTTTGCGCAAGTACCCCACGATGATTACAATGTTTGGGCGGTTGCTTTTGAAGATGAAAATGGTAACGAACTTGTTAGATTAGATGCTAATGAGCCTGAGATTAAACAAATGAAAAATGACCCCGATGGTTACTGTAAATTGTGGAGAAGTTTTAACACAGCAGTGAGACCATATAAATGGATTGTTTGGCCACATTCAATGAGTGAAGGTTGGGTAAACAGAATGGAAGGAACATTATATGAGAAAAAGTAAGGATAAAATGACAATTTTGGTTCACCTACCTGCGTATCGTGAACCAGAATTGATTCCCACAATAAAGAGTGCACTAGAAAATGCAAAAAACCCTGAAAGAATTCACTTTGGGATTTGCAGACAATATAACCCTGAAGATGGATTTGATAATTTAGATGAATATCGTGATGACCCAAGGTTCAAGATAAAAGATATTCTATATACTGAAGCTAAAGGGTTGGCATATGCAAGAGCGGTAATCAACGAGGAATTATTAACTGATGAAGATTTTGTTTGTCAGTTAGACTCACACCATAGATTTGATAAAAATTGGGATTCAGCATTAATTGGTTGGTATCAAGACTTAAAGAAAGAAGGTCATAATCCTTTAATTTGTGGATATCTACCTTATTATGACCCATATAATGACCCCGCAAAAAGAGTTAAGGAACCATGGTTGTCTGAAGCCGCGTCTTTTTATCCGTTTGGTACAATTTTTATTCGACCAACGGGTGTTCCTAATTGGCAGAGTTTGAAAAAACCATATCCTGCTAGATTCCTTAGTGGACACTTTGCATTTGGTCCTAACAAATGGGCTAAAGATGTTAGACACGACCCAAATATTTTCTTCAGTGGTGAAGAATTAAATTTGACAGTTCGGTCATTCACTCATGGATATGATTTATTCCACCCACATAGAGTTGTTATATGGCATGCGACTATGAGAGAAGAAAGAAGTGGAATGTTAGTTTGGGATGACCAACATAAAAGAGGTGAATCTGCTTGGTGGAAACAACAAGATGTTGCTCGGTCAAGAATTAGACAACTTTTGGGTGTCGAAGATAATGGTCACGACCTAACAGGTTATGGTCTTGGAAAAAAACGAACCGTGAGAGATTATGAAAAGTATGCTGGAATACACTTCAAAAGAAAATCATTCCAAATGCACACAATTCAAAATAAATTCCCACCCAATCCACAGTTTGAAACAGAAGAAGAATGGGAAAACTCATTTACATACTCTTTTTATCACTTAGTTAATGTTGAGAGATATATGTTAGATAAGGATGATTATGATTCAGTTCTAATTGCATTTGATGATGAGAATGGTATTGGAATTAAGTCTCGTTCTATTGATGGTTCTGACTTACAAAGATTTCTAAATGGAGATGGTCCAATTCACTATGAAGAAATGTTTATGACAGATAAGGACCCATCGAGAGTTGTTTTTTGGGCTCACTCTCCAATAAGAGGATGGGCTGAAAGACATGAAATTAATTTGAAAAATTAAAATGAGTAATAATTCTAAAGCTAACATAGCATTTTACGGGTCACACAATTCTGCAATTGCGGTAGAAAAAGATGGAAAGGTAATCACCGTAATAGAAATAGAGAGATTTTTAAATCAAAAAAATGCAGGATACTCTCAATATTTGGTATCATACACAAGACCTTATTTGGTAAAACAAATTTTGGAATATATCAAAAAGGAATTTGGTATTGAAGAATATGAAACCTGTTATTTTTTGAATACGGATTGTATTGAAGATGAGGTAAGATATCATCACCATAAAATGATTCCTGCAGAAAACTATGTGGGAACTATGCACCATGAGAGTCATGCCGCTTGTGGATATTATCAATCTGATTATAAAGATGCTTTAATAGTATCTTTTGATGGTGGAGGTAACGATGGATTTTTCAATGTATATGTCGCGGAAGACAGAAAGGAAATAAAATTGATTGATAAATTTCCTATTGATTTAGGGTTTCCATATATGTCTTTTGGTGACTACCTTGGTGATATCAAACATGAACCAGCACTGAGTATTGGTAATTTAGTTTATTCAGGAAAAATTATGGGGTTATGTTCATACGGTAAAGTAAGGGAAGAATGGTTACCTCATTTTGAGGAATATTATAGAAAAAAACCTGATGGTGTAAACTTCAGAGGGTTTATCAAAGAATTGGGTGAAAAAATTGGAATTACATTTAGTGTAAAAGACCGTCTGTTTGGTGACGATGCTTATGATGTCGCTATGACTTCACAACAAGCTTTTGAAAATGTTTTTTTGGATATTATGAATCCATTTTTGGAACAATATCCTGATTTACCGTTGATTGTTGTTGGAGGTTGTGGTTTGAATATTTTATTAAACACTCGATTGAAAGAGGAGTTAGATAGAGGTGTTTTTGTACCACCAAATCCCAACGATTGTGGTATTGCTGCGGGAATGATTTTGAATCATATCAAACCTGAAACATCTATTGATTTGACATATGCGGGTATTTCTATATTAGACCGTGATACTTTGATGAGTTATGTAGAAGATAAACGAGCGACCAAATTAGAAATTCCCAAGTTAGTTGATGATTTGAAGAATGGAAAAATTGTTGGAGTTGTTCGTGACACTTCTGAACATGGACCAAGAGCATTGGGTAATCGAAGTATTTTGTGTAATCCAACATATCCTGATATGAAGGATGTTCTAAATGCTAAAGTAAAAAATCGAGAGTGGTATAGACCATTTGCACCTGTAGTAAGATTGGAAGATGTTTCCAAGTATTTCAATTTCGAGGGAGAAAGTAGATGGATGGGATTTTGTCCAACCGTGAAAGAAGAATGGAGAGAAAAGTTAGTATCCATTACTCACGTAGATGGAACCGCAAGGGTCCAAACAGTTACTGAAGAACAGAATCCTTGGTTGTACAACTTGATTACTGAATTTGAAAAAGAGACTGGTATTGGTGTACTATTGAATACTTCATTCAATGTGAACGGTAAACCAATCTTATCACGATACATGGACGCGGTAAAAGTCTATGAAAACACACAAATGGATTGTTTATTATTACAAGATTTTTACTTTAGAAAATAATGGTATATTCGGAGTTATATAAAATTGCTGTTATTACACCACCTAAAAGTGGCTCTCACACAATTTTAAGAACTATTGTCCATAGTAAACTATTGGCTCACCAACACGCTACGTATACTATGGTAAAGAAAAAATTTCCATTAGAATATGAAAATATAATAAAGAATTTTAAGAAATATTTTGTTGTTCGGAATCCATGGGCACATGCGGTAAGTCTGTATATTCATAAGACCGAAAAAAGAAAACTCAATATTGAAATTGTTCCCGATAACGAGAAACAATGGTATAAAACATTCGAAAGTTATTTGAAGAAAGATTTATACGTACCCCAATCTACTTTCACTTTCAATGACCCTTTATTCGTTTATGATGAGGTGATTAAGTTTGAAAGATTGGATGATGAGTTGGAGAGTTTGTGTGAAAATTTCGATATTCCTTACTTACAACATAACGAAAATTTAGGTATTAATCATGAAAATTATTTTGGTCATGAATACCCTGAAAACTATCAAGATTTTTACACCGATGAATTGATTGATATAGTGGCTAAAGTGTCACAAAATGAAATAAATAAATTTGGATACACATTTTAAAATATGGAACCTAATAAAAATATGACCATTGTCACAGGTCTTTGGGACATAAATCGAACTGGTAGACCATTTCACCATTACATAGAGAACTTCAAAAGATTTTTAGATATCCCTCAAAATCTTTTCATTTATGTTCCGTTAGAACTTGAGCATTTGGTATGGGAAAAAAGAAGTAGAGAAAATACTTTTGTAAAAATTATGTCTTTGGAAGACGTAAAAAGACTTTATAACCCTTTTTGGGATAGAACTCAAAGTGTAAGAACAAACCCTGATTGGATTAATGGTGCAGGTTGGTTGGGTTCATCACCACAAGCTTCTTTAGAGTGGTATAACCCTATTGTCCAATCGAAAATGTTCATGATGAACGACGCATCGATATGGAATCCATTTGATACTGAATACTTTTTTTGGTTAGACGCTGGAATTACAAATACAGTACCTTATTCCCATTTAGTTGAAAATAATTGTTTGAATGATTTACCCCAACATGGTAATCCATTTTTATTCTTGAGTTATCCTTATGATGCTGAGAATGAAATCCATGGATTCAAGTATGATGCCATAAACAGATATTCAGGTAAAGATGTAAAATATGTTTGTAGAGGTGGTTTATTTGGTGGTCATAAAGACCAATTAAGAGAAGCCAATGCTGCTTATTATTCATTATTGGACAGAACTCTTGGTGAAGGGTTGATGGGTACTGAAGAAAGTATTTTTACCATCATGTCTTATACCGAACCTGATTTGTATCGTAGATTTGAATTGGATGGAAATGGATTGATTGTGAAATTCACACAAGCCCTTGTTGAAAAGACCGTTTCTTTAGTGGAAGTAGAAAAGAAAAAAATTGCTAACCCAATAAGATACTCTGATAGAGATGTCGAAAATTATAAAACAAATTTATACATCCTAACATTCAACTTTCCTGAACAAGTACTTCACACCATCAAATCAATGGAAAAGACACCCGAGTGGTTGACTAAACCAAACTTGATTTTGTTGGACAACTCAACAGACAATGATGCAATTGTACGAAATAAGGAAATTGCTGCTCAATACAATTTTGAATACAAGAACTTAGGAGGTAATACAGGTATTTGTGGTGGAAGACAAGCGGCGGCTGAACACTTTCATGAGTCTGATGCGGACTTCATGTTCTTCTTTGAGGATGATATGACGGTCAACCCTCCCGAATATGAAGGACAATTCTGTAGAAATGGTTTCAGGAAATATATTCCAAATTTATACAACATGTTACACAGAATCATGTTGAAAGAGAAGTTTGATTTCTTGAAGATGACATTCACTGAAGTTTACTTTGATAATGACAAACAATGCTCATGGTATAATGTTCCCCAACATATCCGAACAAGAGATTGGCCTGATTATGACAAACTTCCCGTTCATGGTTTGGACCCCAATGTACCTTTGACGAACTTCAAAAACATCAGAAACCTTGATGGTTTATGTTATATTGATGGTGAAATTTATTACGCAAACTGGCCGATGATTGTCAGTAAAGAAGGTAATCAGAAAATGTTTATCGACACAAAGTGGGCTCATCCTTACGAACAAACATGGATGTCTCATATGTATCAGATGACCAAAGAAGGTGGTTTGAGACCTGCAGTTTGTTTGGCGTCACCTATTTGGCACGATAGAATCAAATATTACAAACCTCACGAAAGAAGAGAAAATTGATTTTAATTCAACAAATTATCCATAGGTGGTATTTATAGTAAAATACTATCTATGGATTTTTATATTAAGAAAAATGCTACATTACCATTATTGAAAATGCAAGTAGTTCAAGATGGTCGTAGTGAGTATCAATCATTTATGGATTCTTTGGCAAACGCTTCAATATTTTTCAGTATGATTGATGAGGCAACAGGTATTCCAAAGATAGTTTCGAAACCAGCATATATTGTTGAGGTCGTTACTAATGACCCGAACGCATTACCTGAATATTATGTTTATTATAGATTTACAGATAGAGATACTAACAAAGTTGGTAGATACGTTGGACAATTCTTAATAAAATATAATAGTAACTTATTGGGTGCGCCAACAGGAAATCTAATTTTACCCCTACGTGATGAACTCTATATTAATGTTCAAGATAGTTTCATCATAGATTCACCCTGTTGTTGACGGGAGGATTAATTTCATCTATATTTATTTTTGAATGAGAAGACAAATTTCACTAAGTGAAAGAAAATAGGTCACTCGGTAAATTTTAGTATAGATGATATCAAACGAGGAAATCAAACAATTTTTGGAGGGTAATGACCCTGAACAATTTATTACTGCAATTGAATTTGATTATATCACAGATTCAATTTTCAAAATCAAAGAAGTCCCTGGTAAAGGAAAACAAATCATAAAAGATAATTTTATTCCATTTGCTTGGGTCGGAGATTTGAGAAACATGAACTTCTATCAGGGTTCTAAAGCTCTTCAGAAAGAGGCGATGACAAAACATAAAATTGTTATTGAAAAACTTGAAACACATGGTGACGCTCGATTAGAAAAAGGTTTGACTTTTATAGTTAAGTCTTTGTCGGGTTATCGTTCTCTAACACAGTTTTTTAGAGAAGGTGGTATTGACCCTTGGGGTGAAAAAACTCGAGAACTGTTTTTGATGTTACCTCCTGTTGAACAATATCTTATTCAAAAAGAAAAACGACTATTCAAAGGGTTCGAAGAATATAATGATATTACCCGACTAGTATTTGACTTGGAGACCACGTCTTTGGAACCAAAGGATGGTCGAATATTCATGATTGGAATCAAAACGAATACAGGATATCACAAGGTAATTGAGTGTGATACAGAAGAAAAAGAAAAAGAAGGTATCATCGAGTTCTTCAATATAATTGATGCTCTAAAACCAAGTATCTTAGGGGGATATAACTCATTCAACTTCGACTGGTTCTGGATTTTTGAACGATGTAAAGCACTTGGATTGGATATTAAGAAGGTATGTAAGTCACTCAACCCTCAAAGAACTATCAGTCAGAAAGAACAAATGTTAAAACTTGCCAATGAAGTCGAGCGTTATCCTCAGGTTTCTATTTGGGGATATAACGTTATTGATATTATTCACTCGGTAAGAAGAGCTCAGGCAATTAACTCAAGTATTAAGAGTGCGGGATTGAAGTATATCACCCAATATCTTGACGCCAATAGTGAAAGTCGTGTTTATATTGAACACACAGATATTGGTCCTATGTATGCAGAAAAGGAGGAATATTGGTTAAACACCCAAAATGGTAAATACAAAAGGGCTAATAACCCTCAGTTCGATGATTTAGATGTTAGATTTCCTGGTGTATATACTAAGATTACTGGTGACAAAATTGTAGAAAAATATCTTGATGATGACTTGGAAGAAACACTCAAAGTAGATGATGAATTTAATCAAGGTTCATTTCTTTTGGCGTCACTTGTGCCAACGACATATGAAAGAGTAAGTACGATGGGTACTGCAACTTTATGGAAAATGATTATGTTGGCTTGGTCTTATAAACACAATCTAGCAATTCCCGAGAAACAATCTAAGACTGACTTTGTTGGTGGACTTTCTCGTTTGATTAAGGTTGGATATTCCACGGATGTACTTAAGTTGGACTTCTCGTCTCTTTATCCTTCTATTCAACTTGTACATGATGTTTTCCCTAAATGTGATGTTACAGGGGCAATGAAGGGTCTTCTAAAATATTTCCGAGATAGTCGTATTTTGTATAAACAACTTGCGGAAGAATATGCAGAATCAGACCCAAAGAAATCCAAATCATACGATAGAAAACAATTACCTATTAAAATCTTTATCAACTCGATGTTTGGTGCACTTTCAGCACCTCAAGTATATCATTGGGGTGACATGTATATGGGAGAACAAATTACTTGTACAGGACGACAATATCTTCGTCAAATGATATCATTCTTTATGAGTCGAGGATATGAACCTTTGGTTATGGATACTGACGGTGTGAACTTCTCATCACCAAAAGGTATTGAAAATCGTAAGTATATTGGTCGTGGTTTGAATTGGAAAGTAAAAGAGGGTAAGGAGTATACAGGAGCTTCTGCGGACATCGCCGAGTATAATGATATTTTTATGAGAGGTGAGATGGCGTTAGATAATGATGGTGTTTGGCCGTCATGTATCAACTTAGCTCGTAAAAACTACGCTTTGATGACAGATACTGGTAAAATAAAATTGGTGGGTAATACAATCAAGTCTAAAAGATTACCTGGTTATATTGAGGACTTTTTGGATAAAGGTATCAAGATGTTATTGAAGGGTGAGGGTAAACAATTTATTGAATATTATTATGAGTACTTGGAGAGAATCTTTGAACAAGAAATTCCCTTGATAAAAATTGCTCAAAAAGCTAAAGTCAAACAGAGTTTAGAGGATTATAAAATTCGTTGTACTCAAAAAACCAAAGCGGGTTCTTTGATGTCAAGACAAGCTCATATGGAATTAGCAATCTCTCATAATTTGAATGTAAACTTGGGGGATGTTATTATGTATGTAAATAATGGTGAAAAAGCGTCTCATGGTGACGTACAAAAAGTTCCGGCAAAAAACTACACAGTACTTCAAAAACAAAGACATTTTGATAAAACAGGTGAGGGTTTACAAGACACCGAATCGTATATCAAATTGAATTGTTATATTCTAAATTCTGAGGACTTAGAAAATAATCCTGATATGACGGGGGATTACAATGTTGCGAGAGCGGTCAACACTTTCAATAAGAGAATAGAACCATTATTAGTTGTTTTCCAAGACGAAGTTAGAGAAAATCTTATAGTCAATGACCCTAAAGATAGAGGTATCTTTACAACAGCACAGTGTAAGCTTATCAATGGACAACCTCTTGGTATTGGAGACCAAGATGATTTGGATGATGTTTTGAAAATTTCAGAACAAGAATTAAGTTATTGGGATAAAAGAGGTTTGTCTCCCATGTATATGTATGAATTGGCTGAAGATGGGTGGGAAAATAAAGTAGTCCCTTTACCAGATTTTCAAACCGTCTGAGGAAAGAATATACCAATTACGATTTACACAAACCAATTCGATACAAGAACCTTTATCTAAATCGATTTCATCCCATTCCTCATCTATTTTGCCAACGTCAGGGGTAATAAGAACTTTGGTCATTGCTTTTATCTTAACTCTATCAGTTGTTGATGAGTTAAGAAATAATTCACATTGTTCAATACCTCTGACAATAATAGAATACTCACCATTTGTGGTGTAAGTTTTTTCTGATATGACAGCGGATTCTGAAGTTCTCACTTCAATTCCATTTATAACTTTTTTTACAGGGATTGTTTTTAATATTGCCATAATTTACACAACAGTTATAGGAATAGGCATTGCTCTATACTTCAACTGAGTGTTAAGGTTAGTGGCAATTTCCGCCTCTTTTTTCATTTGATTTTCAGGACGCAATCTTTCTAACCTTTCTTTGAGTTCGGTCACTAAAGTAACTTTTTCATCTTTTGCTTCTGTTTGCAAAGATGTGTAATCCATAGTTACTTCACTATCAGGTGTTTTTAGGTTACCACTAAATTTACCTCTAACTCTGGCTAAAGTTTCTTTACAATATGCGGTAAACCATCTTCTAACCCAAATTCTTGCAGGGTCATTGAGGTCAATCCAAGACATTGACTCTAATGGAATATCTGATGGTAATTTAACGATGTCAGGATTATCCTTTAAACATAAATCTCTTTCGTCACCACATGCCTCATAATAATGGTACCACACACGTCCTCTCATCAATTCACCGTCACCAAAATCAAATTTACCACCTGGTGTATTGTATAACCAAATGGCGTGTTTTCCATCAGGAAGTGCTGTTACTCTATAACTTAAATCCGGTTGAATCAAACGTCTTTTTATATTGATATCTTGAAGACGTGAAATAATATCATTAGAAGAGAAGAAAAAATATCCACCACCACCATAACCGGCTTGTGCAAAACCACCAGGACCTCCGAGTCCACCAGGTCCACCTAAAGCACCAAAAGACCATGGGTCAAATAACATATTGTTTTCCTCTGCGGGTGAGAACCAAAGAAGTTCATTGAGTTCGCGACATGCGGGAATCTCATAAACCTGTTGATTAGGAACCAACTGAATATAGTCTTTTTTCAGAACCCATGGACCTGAGTTTTGTAAACCCACGATTTTAGAATATGAATAGGTATATTGTGTTTCCCAATCAAGTGTTCTACGAATAAGTGCATTTGCTAAAGATTGTGTGTCCAAGTTCATTCCGTACAAACTCGTCCATTGAGATTCAATTAACCAATCTTGAACATATTGAGCATAATCCCCGATTGATAGTTCCAACAAAGAATCCATCATATCATACTCCAATTCTACCGCTCTGAGTGGTGCACCTAATAGATTTAAAATTCTATTATAAAGTGCGGTTCTTTCTGGTTCTGGGATTACTGCCATGAGTTTTTTTCTTTATAAATATCTTAAGATTAGAATTGGTACAAAACAGAATTTTCAGGGAAATAGTAAACCCCATCTTTTATTTCAGTATTTTTATTATCAAAAATAATCATGTCTTTACCAGCACGTAAAAATATCATCCAATCGGTGTTGTATTTTTTTACGTTCGCGGTCCCTGTTATTCTTAATGAATTGTCCACTTTTTCAATTTGACTAAACGGTTTGACTTGTCCTGTAAATTCTTTTCCATCAACGATGACTTTTATGTCAACCCCCATCATATCTTCCTTACTTCCTAATTCACCGATTCTTTTTACGTTTGTTTCACCAAATTTATTTTTTAGTTTTTGTGTGACGATGTCTTCGGTTTTTCCACCTTTTTCTTGGGTTTTACCCATAACATTTATGATAGTTTGTAGGGTTTGGGAATCGGTAGAGAAAATTCTAAATTTTAGTGAGTTGATATATTCTAACATTCTTTTCATTTCTTGAACTTGTTCTTCGAAATTTTTGTTTTGAAAATCAATCACGGGTTCACCCACTTTAGAGAGGTATTTGTTCAGGTCTTTTTTCAACACACAAAATGCGCTGTAATTGGTGTTGAGGTAGTTGATTACGGACCTTCCTTTTGTTTCTAAGTTATAGATACCTGAAAGTTGGTTGGGGGCAAATTCTCCTTTATTATAATATTTTGAGGGGTATACGTCCTTCAAAATTTGCATAATTGCTTCTTTGTATAATTTTAGTACTGACCTATTTTGGTTGAATAGTTCTTTTGCTAAATTTTTTTCACTTGATGAACATGGTTCGCTCTTAGCGGATTCGGTCAAGAATTCTCTTACTTTGACACTTTCTTCTAAATTATCTTTTGTTTGTTTTTGAAGTACTTCTTCTACGAAATCCCAATTCACAACCTTCCAAAAGTTTTTGATATATTCATCTCTTTTATTTCTGTATTTGAGATAGTAGGCGTGTTCCCATAAATCCAATCCTAATAGAGGGTGACCACCTTGTTTGACGACATCCATAAGTGGATTGTCTTGGTTTGGGGTTGTCATGATTTTTAGGGTTCCTCTTTTTGTGAGAATCAACCAAACCCATCCTGAACCAAATCTACTTTTTGCTTGGTCTTCAAACTTTTTCTTGAATTGTGAAAAACTTCCGAAATTTTGTTTGATTTTTTTGAGGATGAATCCTCTTGGAGACATTGGTTTAGGAGATAACATCTTCCAAAAAAGGGAGTGGTTGTAGGCACCTCCGGCGTTATCTCGAATAACCTTATTGAATCTTTCAATAGTTCTTACAATCTGTTCTAAACTCAGTTCACTATCTTTTTCAGATAATGCTTGATTGAGTTTATCGATATAACCTTTATAGTGTTTGTTATAATGGATATTCATTGTTTCAGGGTCAATAAATGACTTGAGTGATGAATATGAGTAAGGTAATTTTTCTACAGGAATATTACTTTCGGAAATTGATTTTTGTGAGTCTCTCGTTGTTCTATTTTCCTTAAGTTGATTCTCAAGAGAATCAATTTTAGTCTTAATATCTTTCATAAAAATTGGCGTTTATCGAATATAAATAGTTTTTTCTTTGGTATTATCTTCTCATGTTATTGATAGATGAAAGAATATCTTCGACAAAATCCGTTTGACCTACGTTATCACCCATTACAGTTTCAAAAATTTCTTTTTTCTTTTTGAGTATATCATAGATGATTCCTTCTATCGTGTTTTCATAAATTGGATAATAAACCAATACGTTATTTTTTTGACCAAATCGGTATGCTCTGTCTTCGGCTTGTGAATGGTCGGATGGTAAAAAGGATAAGTCGTTCATCACAACAGCCTCCCCCGCTGTTAGAGTTAAACCTGTACCTGCCGCTTTGATGTTACCAACAAACACCATCACATTTTCATCGTTTTGGAATCTATCCACAGAAACTTGTCTATCTTTTTGACTCATACTACCATCAAGTCTGACGGCTTTCTTACCAAAGTGTTCCAATATCATTTCTAAAGAACGAGTGAAATTGGTAAAGACAATCACCTTTTTTCCTTGTTCAATAATGTTCTCACAAAGTTCAATCGTTGATGAAACTTTTTCCTGAGAAATACATTGTCTGACTTGAGTAAGTTTGGTGAATTGAAGGGTCATTGAATTGGCTTCACCCCCCTTGTCATACCACGCATAATAATCCCCCATCAAAGATTCGTACTCTTTGGATTTTAGTCTTAGGTAAACAGGTGTGATAATTTTATCGGGAAGGTCCAACACATTTTCTTTGAGTCTTCTTAGAACCAAAGG
>Ga0222713_10001213_pt1 | contig 29368 bp, 34 predicted proteins | sample C33_649DmetaG_FD_165061 | JGI IMG/M metagenome (GOLD analysis project Ga0222713, IMG submission 165061) | Estuarine water microbial communities from San Francisco Bay, California, United States - C33_649D | ecosystem: Environmental > Aquatic > Marine > Unclassified | place: USA: California... | reverse complement strand
TGCACATCTTCAGGAAGGGACGTTGAAATCCCATTTGGATAAATAGTAAAATCATCTAAGCCTTCTGGCTCTAAAAAGATTTGATGTCGTTGCTTATCAGCAAATTTTACAATCTTATCTTCGATAGAAGGGCAGTATCTTGGTCCAACTCCTTTTATGTTTCCAGAGTACATCGCAGACTTTTTTATGTTGCGAGATATAATTTTGTGAACTTCATCATTTGTGTATGTGATGCTACACGAAACTTGCTTTGCATTTATTTTTTTTGTCTCTGTCGAAAAGAAAAAAGGATTTTCATCAGCAACTTGTTTTTCCAAACCTTCAAAATTTATTGTTCGAGAATCTAATCTTGGTGGCGTTCCAGTTTTTAATCTTCCAAACATTAAATTAAATTTTTGTAATTGCTCTGTAAGACCAAGAGTAGGAGCTTCACCAAATCTTCCAGCTGGAGTCATCTTGTTACCAACATGAATAACTCCATTTAAAAAAGTTCCTGTAGTTAAAATAATTTTTTTAAATTTTATTTCTTTTCCTGAAGCTAAAATCACCGCTTTGATCTCATTTTTATCAAAAACAAATGACTTAACAGGATCGTAAATAATGCTTAAATTACAATGACTTATTAGTGTTTCAAGCATATATTTTTTATAAAGTGACCTATCCGACTGCGTTCTTGGTCCACGAACCGCCGGTCCTCTGCTTGCATTTAATAATTTAAATTGAATTCCCGATGCATCAGAAACTTTTGGCATCACACCATCAAACGCATCTATCTCTCTTACCAAATGTCCTTTTCCTAATCCACCGATCGCAGGATTGCATGACATCTCGCCAATAGAATTTTTGTTTGTTGTAATAAGAGCTGTGTTGACACCCATACGTGCAGACGCAGCTGCAGCTTCGCAACCTGCATGACCTCCGCCAATGACCACGACATCAAAACTTTCCATGCACGAAATGTATATCGAAGGAATTAATTTACAAGAGAGTATTAATAAAACTGAAAAATTTTTTATCTATTTTCCGACGCAGAAATCTTTAAATATTCTTCCAAGAACTTCCTCTACACCTATAAAACCAACTATTTCACCTAGGAAATTAGAGGCAATTCTCAACTCTTCGGCCACTTTTTCAATGTCTTTAGAATTTGAAATTTTTAAATATTTTTTTAAATGAATTGATGTTTTAGTTAACAAAGTTCTGTGACGACTTCTGGAAATGAGTGTATTGGATTGATTATAGTAAAGCGTCATCACCAATACTTCTAATGTTTTTATAAAATCATTATACCCATGTTTTGTAATTGTAGAAAATTCATGAATACCTACAAATTTTTTATTTAGGATTTCTTTTAAATAGTGATTTTTGTTGAAAGATTTTTTATCTTGCTTGTTAATGATCAATAAACTTTTTTCATTAATTAATTTTTTAATTTCATTTGGAATTTTTTTTTGGGTTCCATCTATAATTAAAATATTTAAATTTGATTCTTTTGCTTTTTTTAATGCTAAATTAATTCCAAGTTTTTCAACTTTATTTTTAGTGGCTCTAATTCCTGCAGTATCAAAAAGGACGATAGGTAAATTTTTAAGTTGAAACTGAACTTCGATGATGTCTCTTGTTGTTCCTTTCATATTGGAAACTATGGCTGCATCTCTATTAGCCATAAGATTTAAAAAACTAGATTTTCCGGAATTGGGAGCGCCCAAAATCGCTATTTTAAAGCCCTCTCTGATAATCTCTCCAATTTTGTGGTCTCCTAGCATATCATCAATTTCTTCGCATATTTCCTTGATTTTTTGATCATTTCCCTCCAAAATATTGGCTGGCAAATCCTCCTCGGAGAAATCTATGGCTGCCTCACACTTGCTCATGACATCTAAAATTCTGTCTCTCCATTTCATAAATAAAGGAGAACTATTTTTTAGTCTTAAAGCCTGTACTCTTTGTCCCTCAGTCTCAGCATTTAATAGATCGGCAATACTTTCGGCTTCATACAAATTAATTTTATTATTTAAAAAAGCCTGCTTGGTAAATTCTCCTGGCTTGGCTAACTGACAATCGGTCCTGAAAGATAATTCATTTAAGAATTTATTTATAACTGCCTTGCTACCATGAACATGAAACTCAACAAGGTCATCACCTGTATAGCTCTGTCCTTTCGGATACCAAATAACTATTCCTTCATCAATTATTTCTTTTTTTGAGTCATAAAAATTTTTTAAAATAGCCATTCGTGGTTTATCAATAGATCCTCTGACTATTTCCTTTGCAATACTAAGAGAATTTTTTCCTGACAATCTAATGATGGCAATTCCAGAAACTCCTGGCGGAGTAGACAAAGCATAAATAGTCATATTTAAATTCTTAATCCTTTATCTGCAATATTGATTATTTTACTCATAACTTCTGGCTGTGACGCTAAAGAAAAACCTTTTTTTCGCAAACTAGAAATAGCAGGAGAGTTTGCTCTAAACACTTTTCTAATTAGATCAATTGAAACAGCAAATAGCAAATTGCTAGTTTTTGTTTTTTGTTCAAAATTCTTGAGAAGATGAGCATCTCCAATGTCATACCCTTTATTGATCTTGTCTTTTAAATCTCGAACTAAAATATCTATATCTCTTAGTGTCATATTCCAACCTTGGCCAGCTATTGGATGTATCTTATGAGTAATATCGCCCATAAAAATAGTTCTAAAAACCGCAGTTTTACTTAAAAATTCAAAAGTTAAGCCAAATTTTTCGACCTCTTTTGTAACACTCAACACATCACAAAATTTAGCTGAAATCTTTTTAATAAAATTAAATCGATCCTTAAAACTCAGAATCATTTTTTCAGAATCAGAACTATTTTTAACTGACCAAACAACTGAGGTCTCTGTATGAGAAATAGGTAAAAAAGCCAAAGGACCATCTTTTAAAAAAAACTGTCTTGCGCAATTATTTTGAATTTTTTTATGGTTAATTAAAAAAGTATATGCTGTTTCTGAATAGTCCCAATTAATTTTTTTTTCATTAGATAAAATTTTTAAATTATCTAATTCAGTTGCAATGACTAAATTATATTCTTTATTCTTTTTATTCTGAAATAATATTTTTTTTAAAAATTTATCATCTTTAATAGAAATAATTTTATTTTTTATTACGTTAAGTTTGTTAAATTTTTTTTGTAGCTCTTTCTCTAAATGATCTTTCTTTACAATATAACTTAAATTTTTTTTATTATTTAAATGATAAAATTCTGCATCAGGTGAGATTTCTTTTTCCATCCCGTCATAAAGAGTAATTTTGTTGACTGGCCAAAAAATATTTTTATTTTTTTTTATTCCTATATTTTCAAGAATTTGAAGTGAAGCATCGCTAATAGAGAGCGTGACATTAGAACCTCTTTGTTTGGGCAGGGGTTTTTCCTGGACTATATCAATTGCCACATTTAGATCTGAAAGTCCCAAAGCTATAGCTTTTGCGGTTAATCCAGAGCCCAAAATGGCTATCTTCTGTTTATTCAAGGTTTTCACGATTAATTTTCATCAATTGTACAAAAAATGTTAAAAAACAACAGTAAATGATTCGTTAACTATGGAAAAAATACTAAATTTCATAAAATTAAGACTTACCGAAATGGCTGGTTTAATAGTTTTGGCCCTCGGACTATTTATTTTTTACAGTATTATAACTTATTCAGCCAGTAATCCGACGATTATATTTCCTGAAAGTGCAGATGGCAGAGACATAATTACAAGGTATGGATCAAATGTTGCAGACTTCATTCTTCAGGCTTTTGGTTTAACAGCTTATGGATTGGCGATAAACTTTATAGCCTGGGGAGGAAAACTTACTATCGAAAAAAAAATTACTAATCTTTGGCTACAATTATCATTTATTATTTTTTATTTACTTTTTGGTTCGTTATTTTTTAAAATTTTTTATGATCAAAGTTTTTGGCTACCAGATAATGGTAATGGTGGATTTTTAGGTAACTACACCTTAAGTTTAATTCAATCATTTAAAGAGCAAATTATTATTGCTGGTTATGTTTCTTTGTTTTTAAGTGTTGTTTTTTTTACTTTAAGTTTGGGTTTTTCTTTTTCTAATTGGAAACAAATTATTATTTTTATTTTTAAACCAATCACTTTTTTAATTGGCATTATTACAAAACAAAAATCTAGCTCTGAATCATCGGAATCAGAAAGTTTAGAAATTAACAATATGGTAACTACAGAAGGGGTGGGTATAATTCAGGAAGTACAGCCAAGCTTACCGTTGCAAGAAAGCTCTAGACCAAAATCTTTTGAATATAGATTGCCATCTATATCTTTTTTAAAAGACCCTGATAACAGAACTTCAGATACTGAATTAAGTGATACCTTTGAAAAGCAATCTAAATTTTTAGAAGACACTCTTCTTGATTTTGGAATCATGGGAAAAATTAAAAGAGTTAGCGCAGGCCCAGTAGTTACTCTTTATGAATTTGAGCCAGCCGCAGGAATCAAAACTTCAAAAATAATAAATTTATCTGATGACATTGCAAGAAGCACAAGCTCTATTGCAACTAGGGTAGCAACCGTGCCAGGGAAAAATACTATTGGAATTGAAATCCCTAATAAAAATATCGAACCCGTATATTTAAAAGAAATTCTTTCAAGCAAAGAATTTTCTAATAAAAATATTAGACTACCTATTACTCTTGGGAAAAGTATTTCTGGATTTCCAATTGTTGGAGATTTGGTTTCTATGCCCCATTTATTAATTGCAGGAACTACAGGCTCGGGAAAATCTGTTTGTATTAATACTTTAATACTATCTCTGCTTTACCGTCATAAGCCAGAGTTTTGTAAATTAATTTTGATTGACCCTAAAATGCTAGAGTTGTCTATTTATCAGGGTATTCCTCACTTATTGAGCCCTGTCATTACCGAGCCAAAGAAGGCCACTGCCGCTCTGAAATGGGTCGTAGGCGAGATGGAAGGCAGATATCGAAGGATGACGGAGGAAGGTGTCAGAAATATCTCTGGATACAATGAAAAAATGGGAGAAGACCCTAAAAAAATCATTCCTTACATAGTAGTAATCGTCGACGAAATGGCGGACTTGATGATGATTGCTGGAAAAGAAATTGAAAATTATATCCAACGACTTGCGCAAATGGCAAGAGCTGCTGGGATACATATAGTTATGGCAACACAAAGACCAAGCGTTGATGTAATTACAGGAACTATTAAGGCAAACTTTCCAACGAGAATTTCATTTCAAGTAACTTCTAAAATAGATAGCAGAACTATTTTAGGAGAGCAGGGTGCGGAGCTATTACTTGGTAAGGGCGATATGTTATTTATGTCATCTGCAAGTAGAGTTATAAGAATTCACGGACCATTTGTCTCTGACGAAGAAATAGAAAAAATAACAACTTTTTTAAGATCTCAAGGTTCTCCCGAATATCTAGATGAGGTTACAAAGATTCAAGAAAACAACGATGAGAATGGAAGCTCACTTAATAACAATGACAAAGATGAATTATTTGATGAAGCAGTTAGGCTAATCAAAATGGAAGGAAAAGTATCGACTAGCTATCTACAAAGAAAACTTTTGATTGGATACAATAGAGCAGCAAGAATAGTTGACCAAATGGAAGAGGCAAAGATTATTAGTCCTGCCAATCATGCTGGGAAAAGAGATATACTCCCTTCTTAATGCTTAAAAAAATTATTATTTTTCTCACAATTTTTTTTATTCCATCCTTTGCTTATTCTAAAAACAATAATGCTCTAATAGAGAAATTTTTAATAAAATTTAAATCTATCAATAACATTGAGTTTGATTTCACACAAACCACGAATGATATGATTGAAAATGGTAAGTGTTTTTTATCCTATCCTAAAAAATTAATTTGCAGGTATGAAGGAGAAGAAGGAAAAGAAATAATTGTAAAAAATGATGCCTTGGTAATAATTAAAAGAAAATTTCAAAGAGTTTATTATTACCGCGTAGCCAACTCTCCCTTTGCCACCATTCTCGACAAAACAAAAATTATAAATCAAATAAAAAATATTAATGATATTACAACTGAAAATAATTTATTAACTATTAGTTTTGCCTCTGATGAAAATAGCTCAAGCCTCGATCTAATTATTACAAAAGATACTCTTGATATAGCTGGTTGGAAAACCACAGGGTATGACGCACAAACAGTAAATTTCAACATCCTAAACAGTCGAATAAACGTTGAAAATAAAGAAAAATTTGAAATACCTAATTTTGATCTATTTGGGAACCGAAACTAGCTCCTTTTTAAATATACTCATTCCCCTTGCAATATAATTTCTCAAAGCATTTGGATGATCTAAAGTACATGTGTGAACCCATATTCTTTTAGGATTATGTTTCCACGCCGTTTCTAGAGCATGGCTTAAAAGATATGCTCCTAATTTTTTTCCAAAATAATTTTTAAAAATTCCAAAATAAGTAATTTCTACTTCATTAATATCTTCATGATTTAAGTATTCATAATAACCAGCAGGTTCTTCTCCAACATAAGCTGTGTAAAATTTTAATTTTTCACTATCTAAATAATGCCTCCACTCCTCCAGACTCCATTTTAATCTATCTTTCCAATGAAAATCTTCTCCAATTTTTTGATATAAAAATTTACAAAATTGGGCATCCTCCTTGCCCTGTTCAAGAACTTTTAAATTATAAATACCACATACAGCAGGAGTAAATTCTTTTTTATTTTTTATTTCTAAAAAATAACGTTGAACTTTTTTCTCCATTATTTATCTTTTAGAAACCATTCTTCCCAAGGGTTCTCCACCAACAATATGAAAATGCAAATGAGGAACCTCTTGTCCACCATCTGGTCCATTGTTTCCGATATATCTATATCCCTGTCCTTCAGAATACGTTGAAACTCCAACAATTTTAGCTACCTCTCCTAAGGCTCTTATCAAGCCAACAATTTCCTCATTTTTAGCATTTTGAGAAAAGTCATCCATATTAACGTAGGGACCTTTTGGAATGACCAAGACATGAATTTTTGCTTGGGGATTAATATCGTTAAAAGCAAGTGCGTAATCATTTTCATAAACTTTTTGACAAGGAATTTCATTTCGTAAAATTTTTGCAAAAATATTATTTAAATCGTATTTCATTTATTACCGACTTGATTTCTCTTCCAGACCTGACTTCTGTTGTCTTTTTTTTAGTTCAATCATTACATCTTCAATTTTAATATTGTTAGCCTCTAACAAAACCAATAAATGATAAAGCAAATCTGCTGCTTCATGAGTTTGATTTTTATTTTTTTGGATCGCTTCAATTAATTCCTGAACCTCTTCCTCTACTTTTTCTTTAGATAAATTTTTATTACTAAGTAATTGGCTAGTATAAGATTGTTCTTGAGTAGAATTTTTTCTAGATCTGATTATTTCTACAAGCTCTTCTAAAGTTTTAAACATTTTTATATTCTTACAGAAACACTTTGAGACTTCAAATATTCTTTTACTTCTTTGATAGAAAACTCACCAAAATGAAAGATGGAGGCTGCTAAAACTGCACTGGCTCCTCCTTTAACTATGCCATCTTTAATATGTTCTAAGGTTCCCACTCCTCCAGATGCTATTACAGGAATAGATAAACTGTTGGATATCATGCTAGTCAATTCTAAATCATAACCAGATTTCGTTCCGTCCTTATCCATAGAAGTTAATAAAATTTCACCTGCTCCATTATTTTGAGCCAGCAGAGCGAATTCTAGGGCATCAAGTTCGGTCTTTTCTCTCCCACCATGCGTAAACACATTCCATTTATTGTTTGATATTTTTTTTGCATCAATTGCAACCACAATACATTGAGAGCCAAACTTAATGGCCGCCTCTTTTATTAAACCAGGATTATGGATAGCAGCAGTATTAATGGAAACTTTGTCTGCACCGGCCATAAGCAGATTTCTGATATCCTGAATAGACCTCACGCCACCCCCCACTGTCAAAGGCACAAAACATTGTTCTGCAGTTTTTTGAACGGTCTCTAATAAAATATCTCTATTTTCATTTGAAGCAGTTATATCTAGAAAACAAATTTCATCAGCGCCACTATCACTGTAAATTTTTGCTTGCTCTACAGGATCGCCAGCATCTACCAGATTTACAAAATTAATACCTTTTACAACTCTACCATTTTTAACATCAAGGCACGGAATAATTCTTTTTTTTAACATTTAAATAATTTTCACTAAATCATTAAGATTAATCGACTGATCATAAATTGCTTTGCCAATAATAACTCCTGCAATTTTTTTAGTTTTTTTAATTGCGACAACATCATCGATTTTTGCAACCCCTCCTGAAGCTACTACAGGGATGTTGGTTAGGTTTGCTAGTTTTTCAGTCTCGATTAAATTTACTCCCTCTTTAGTTCCGTCTTTATCAATGTCTGTAAAAATGATACTTTTAATTTTAAAGTTTTTAATTTGATTTGCAAAATCAGAGGCTAACAATTGTGTTTGATCGGTCCATCCTTTTAAAGCAAGCAATCCTTTCCTAGTATCCATTCCTACGGAAACTCGGTTTGGATATTTATTAGAAACCTGTTCTAACAGTGAAATATTTTGAACAGCTGCGGTTCCCATAACAATATTTTCAACACCAAGATTTAAAACTTCTTCAATATTCTCCAATGTCCTTAACCCTCCACCAACCTGTATCTTTAGAGAAGTATTCTTAACAATTTCTTTTATTACGCTTAAATTAGAATTATTTGAGTCTAGAGTTCGATCAAGATCAACAATGTGGAGATTTTTAAAACCTAGTTGCTCAAATTGCTCTGCTTGATTTAAAGGGGAATGATTAAATATTTCTTCTTTGGCAAAGTCCCCTTTGTAAAGTCGAACACATTTTTTATTTTTCAAGTCTATAGCTGGATAAATAATCATAGAATTACCATGTTAAAAAGTTTTCTAAAATTTGAATTCCATTTTTTTGACTTTTTTCAGGATGGAACTGGGTTCCAAATATATTCTCTTTAAATACAGCCACTGTTACTTCATCCTGATAAAATGTAGACGCAGCAACGTTTTTTGGATCCTTTGCGACAAACTCATAACTATGAACAAAATAAAAATGCTTATCTTTGCTTAATTTTAAAAAAAGAGGACTATCCAATTTAATCTGAATTTCGTTCCAACCCATATGAGGCAATTTTAATTCTGAATTGCGAAGCTCAATTTTTTTAACATTGCCACCAATCCATCCAAAACCTTTTGATCCACCATCTTCTTCACCATAATCTGCAAAAAGTTGCATCCCTACACAGATACCAAAAATATGTTTTTTCTTAACAACAACAAACTCGTTAAGCTGGTCCCAAGCCCCCTGTATTTCTAATAAATTACTAGCACACTGCTTAAACGATCCTTGCCCAGGTAAAATAATTTTATCAGCTTTTTTAATTTTATCTGCGCTGTTGATCACCTGAACTGAAATATTTTTTTGTAAATTATTTGCAGCAAGTTCTACGGCTTTTGAAACTGACTTTATGTTGCCAGATCCATAATCAAAAATGGATACAATCATTAAAACTATTTAAATTGTGCCTTTGGTAGATGGAATAGAATCTTTTTGTCTTGGATCTATTTCAAAAGCGCTACGCAAAGCTTTTGCTAAACCTTTATAGCAGGACTCAATAATATGGTGACTATTATCACCATAAATATTTTCAATATGTAAAGTTATTCCTGCAGCTTGTGCAAAGCCTTGAAACCACTCTTTAAATAACTCAGTGTCCATCTCCCCTAATTTTTCTACTTTTAGTTTTACTTTCCAAACTAAATAAGGTCGACCAGAAACATCTAGGGCAATTCTGCTTAACGTCTCATCCATAGGAATAAGAGCATGGGCATATCTTTTAATACCTTTTTTATCACCCAGTGCTTTTAATATGGCCTCACCTATTGCAATTCCCGTGTCTTCTGTGGTGTGATGTAAATCAATATGCAGATCGCCTTTAGCTTTAACAGTTAGATCTATCAATGAATGTTTAGAAATTTGTTCTAACATGTGATCTAAAAAACCAATACCTGTTTGTATATTATACTTACCAGTACCGTCTAAATTAACCTCTACTGCAATATTGGTTTCTTTAGTTTTGCGCTCTATGCTTGCTGTTCTCATGATATTTGTTCTGCTTTATTATAATAAATATCTTAAAATTTATACCTTGAAGATATAAGTTTAATAACCACATACAGATTATTAATAAAATAAAGCAAAATATGGACAATAATAATAACAATAGCTGGCACGGAACAACGATTGTTTTAGTACGAAGAGATAAAGAGGTGGTAGTTGCTGGTGATGGACAAGTAAGTATTGGCAATACAGTCATGAAAAGCACTGCAAAAAAGGTTCGAAAAATTGAAGACAGAGGTGTTATCGCTGGATTTGCCGGATCAACAGCCGATGCTTTTACTTTGTTTGAAAGATTAGAAGAGAAATTAGAAAAACACGGTGGACAGCTTACTAGAGCAGCTGTCGAACTAGCTAAGGATTGGAGAACTGATAAATATCTTAGAAGACTAGAGGCGCTCATGGCAGTTGCTGATAAGGATAAAAGTTTTATCATAAGCGGCAACGGTGATGTACTTGAACCTGAGCATGGAATTATTGCTATTGGCTCTGGGGGAAATTATGCACTAGCAGCTGCAAGAGTTCTTCTGGAAGAAACAAACAAATCTGCAGAAGAGATTGCTAGAAAATCAATTCAAATAGCATCTGAAATTTGTGTATTCACAAATAATAATATCACTATCGAAAAATTATAAATGGAAACCGAACAAAAAATAGTTTCATTTTCTCCTAGAGAAATTGTTTCAGAGTTGGATCGGTATGTCATTGGACAATCCGATGCAAAAAAAGCTGTTGCTATTGCTTTGAGAAATAGGTGGAGAAGACAAGAGCTACCCGAAGATCTCAAAGAGGAAGTAATGCCAAAAAATATATTAATGGTTGGTCCCACGGGAGTTGGGAAAACAGAAATATCTAGAAGACTTGCTAAACTAGCTGAAGCTCCATTCATTAAAGTAGAAGCAACTAAATTTACTGAGGTAGGCTATGTGGGGAAAGATGTTGAACAAATTATAAGAGACTTAATTGAAATAGGAATATCTCTTATTAAAGAAAAGAAAAGAAAGGAAGTAGAAGCAAAATCACAACTATCTTCAGAAGAAAGAGTTCTTGATGAGCTAGTAGGTAAAAATGCAAGTGTTGCAACAAGAGAAAGTTTTAGAAAAAGATTAAGAGCTGGCGATCTAGATAATAATATTATTGAAATTTCAGTACAAGAAACTCCAACAATGCCGTCTTTTGAAATACCAGGAATGCAGGGTGGTGTTGGCATGGTTAGTATCGGGGACATATTTGGAAAAGGAATGGGTGGCAAAAAGAAAAAGAAAAAAATGACTGTAAAAGAGTCTTATATCTATTTAATTCAAGAGGAATCTGACAAATTAATCGATCAAGACCAAATAATTAAGGAAGCTAAATTTGCAGTAGAAAATAATGGAATTGTATTTCTAGATGAAATTGACAAAGTGTCAGCGAGAAGCGAGAGGTCTGGAGCTGACGTATCTAGAGAGGGGGTGCAGCGAGATTTATTGCCTCTAATTGAAGGTACAACGGTTAATACTAAGCATGGTCCAATTAAAACAGATCACATACTATTTATTGCCTCAGGGGCCTTTCAGCTAAGCAAACCATCAGATCTTTTGCCTGAATTGCAGGGAAGATTGCCTATTAGAGTAGAATTGCAACCTCTTACCAAAGAAGATTTTGTTAAAATATTAAAAGAACCAGATAACAGCTTAATTAAACAATACATCGGATTAATGAAAACAGAAAACGTAGATTTAGAATTTACTGATGAGGGCATTGATTCAATTGCCGATATTTCTACTCACATTAATTCTACTATTGAGAATATCGGAGCAAGAAGATTGCATACTATTTTAGAAAAGGTTCTAGAAGACATTAGCTTTACTGCATCTGATAAAAGTGGTGAAAAAATAATTATTAACAAAGATTATGTTGAAAAAAATCTTGGTAAAATAATCAAAGATAAAGATCTCTCAAAATTTATTTTATAACTTTTTTAAAGTTACAATCATTGAACCGTCCCCACCCAAATTTACAGGACTAGATTCAATTGTATGAATGAAATCAGAATAGTTTTTTTTAATATAATCGGGTACTGCATATCGAAGTAAGCTTAGATCCTTTGAGGCATAGGGGTCATTCTCTTTATTAGAATGCAAACCCTTTCCTGTAATTAGTAAAATTCTTTTTATTTTTTTTTCTTTTGCAAAATCAAACAAATGATCAATCCTTTCAAATGCCTCAGCAATAGTATGACCATGCAAATCTACTCTTAAATCAAAATGTCTTTGATATTTTTGATCTTCTTTGGATGTTAGGTGTTTATCTTTGTCTTCGATTGATTGTGTTTCGGAAATAAACTTATTCCAAGTATCAATATCTTCTTGCGAAATCTTAGTGCTTCGTTTCTTTACCACTAGAATTTGTTTCAGCAGAAAGTTCGGTTAAATACCAAGTAGGGTTTTTATCTTTAAGGTCTCGCTCAAAGCTCCAAACATCTGTTGTTGTCTTTGTTTTTTCTGGATCTCCTTCTACAACATTACCCTGTTCATCTTTTAAACAAGTAATAATTTGACTAATAAATCTAGCAGTTACTTTATATTTTGTTTCTACATTGCTCACCTTATCTATAGAGAGCTTTTGAATGCCAATAAAAGTTAAATCTGACTTTAGTTTTTTTGCATTTCTTTCATCAATAATTTTTGCAAAATCTTCATATAATTTTTTAGATAATAAAGTTTTTAAAGTATTTTTATCACCCTTAGCGAATGAATTAATGATCATCTCATAAGCATATTCAGCACCTTTTAAAAAGGACGCCTCATCAAAAACTAGCTCTTTTGATTTTTCTTTTACTTCATTGACAAAAGAAAAGTTATCTTCTGTTTTGTTCGCAAAATTTGATTTGATAGGTGAGTTATCGGCTCCTTTTCCCAAAACATTGCGTAGTCGCAAAAAAATAAAGCCAGCAAGCATTGCTAACAAAATTATGTCAATATAACCAAAATTTTCGCTCATGTTTGAATTTTATAATTTAGTAATTATATGTAATAATAAATCATCTATATGCAATTAACACTATTAATTTTAATCTTTTTGCCGCTATTGGAAATCTATCTTATGATTAAGGTAGGTTCGATAATTGGCGCATTTAATACCATTTTTATAACTATTATTACTGCAATAGTTGGTATGTATTTTGCTAAACTTCAGGGTCTATCAACCTTAAAGTCTGCTCTTGAAAACTTAAGAGTTAATAAAAGCTCACTTACAGAAATTGTACATGGATTTTGTTTAGTAATTGCTGCCTTTTTATTAATTTTACCTGGTTTTCTTACTGATTTTTTTGGATTTTTATTACTAATACCTTATACAAGAAATTTAATTTTAAAAAACTTTTTTCCCAAAGCAAGGGATAATAATGTTGATATTATAGAAATTAACCCGGAGGAAATAGAAGAGCATGACAAATTTAAATAACGATTACGAAGTTGTAGCTAAATATATTAAAGATATATCCTTTGAAATTCCAGATCCTGATTGCTTTGTATCAGCTGCCGAAAAATTAAGCGAATACACAACTAAACTTGATCTAAGTAGCAAGCCATTTAAAAATAATTTAATAGAACTTAATTGTAAATTTATACTGGAAGCGCCTGAACATGTGGAAAAAAAAATATATGCTGATCTTTGTTTGGCAATTGTTTTTAAAATTAACAATAAAGAACTTACAACCGATCAAGTAAAAAAATTAATTTTAGTAACTATGCCAACTGAACATTTCCCATTTATGCAAGAAATGGTAACTCATCTTTTCCAAAAATCGGGCTTTAAAAACTTTGCTTTTAATAAAAAAATAAATTTTGAAGATTTATATAAACAACAATTTCCTACTTCAGCATAAAAGATTTAGGCACATGGTTTTTTAAAAACTCCCTGTGTAATTTAATTTCTTCTTCGGATGGGTAAACAATAATTTTTTTTCTATTTTGATTAATTTTTCTTGGTGCATTTTTTTCATTTATAGTTTCGGCCGTTTCTTGCAAATCTAACCAAGGTTCTTTTTTATCAAGTAATTCAATATAAACTTCTGTTAATAAATTACAGTCTATTAATGCCGAGTGCTTTTCTCTTACTGAAGTATCAATTTTAAATCTTTTACATAGCGCATCTAAACTTGCTTGAGAGCCTGGAAATTTTTGCCTTGCAAGAAAAAGCGTGTCCACCACTCTATCCTTGGGTATAGTCGGCAAGTCAATATTCTGCAGTTCTTTGTTTAAAAATGCCAAATCAAAATCTGCATTATGAATCACCAATTGAGAGTTTTTTACAAAAGCTAAAAAATCTTTTGCTACATCTTTAAAAGTGGGCTTATCTCTTAAGAATTCTCTAGTAATTCCATGTGTTTGGTAAGCTCCATCAGAAATATCCATTTCAGGATTAACAAATACATGAAACACATTCTTGGTTGGAATTTGATTCTTTAGTTCCACACAAGCAATCTCGATAATTCTATCTGAGTTAAATGACAAACCTGTTGTTTCGGTATCTAATATTACTTCAAGCATATTATATTAATATTGTATCAATGGCTTTCTTAACTCTCAATCTTGTTTTTTGTGGATTAAAATTATTCTCAATAATAATGTCAGCAGCTAGCTTTTTTTGATCAGCAGGTATTTGGATCTTTTTCATAAGATCAATAATTTTTGGATTATATCCATCTCTTTTTTTCAATCTCTTCAACAGCAATTGTTTTTTTACATCTACAAAAACAATAACGTCTGTATCTTGGTTTAATTTATTTTCTAACAGTAAAGGCACGTCCAATATAACAGCTTTTTTTTTCTTATTTTTTTTTAAAAATAAATTCATATTTTTTCTAACTTCTGGGTGGATAATTTTAATAATTTTTTTAATATTTTTTATGTTTGATAAAACAATATTTGTAAGTTCCGTTTTTTTTAAAGGAAAAGTACTAATAAACTTTGGAAAAATTTTTTTTAGTTTTAGAAAAATTTTTTTATTAGACGCATATAATTTACTAACTTCGAGATCAGCATTAAATAAAGGATATTTATTGCCTGCTAACAATTTTGAGATATATGTTTTTCCAGAGCCAATTTCTCCAACAACACAAATTTTAATCATTTATTATTTTTAATTAGGTTTATTAATTCTTCATCTATCTGCGGTTCTATACCCGTCCAAATTTTATAAGCTAATTGAGCTTGATATAAAAACATCATTAATCCATTAATGCTTTCATTCCCTTTGCTTTTAGCTTTTTTTAAAAAATTAGTTTGATCTGGATTGTAAATAACGTCGTAAAAAATAGTATTTTTTTTAATTGTTTCAAAATTGAAAGGAACCTGGTCTTGATTATTTAATCCTAGACTGGTTGAATTAATAACCAAATCAACAGGTATATTTTTGTATTCTAAATCTTCCCAAAGTATTTGCTTTAGGATGGGACCGAATTTATTTTTTAGTGCTTCAAACTTTTGATTAGTTCTATTAGAAACATAAATTTCTTCAAAATTTAATTCTTTAAGAGCAAAAATTATAGAAGGAGCGACTCCTCCAGCTCCGATCAATAACGCTGACTTCATTTTAATTTTAGAGATTTGTTTTTGTAAGGAAGATTTAAAACCAAAAACGTCTGTATTATCACCAATAATTTTATTATTTTTTTTATAGAGAGTATTTACAGAATTGGTCGCTCTAGCAATTTCGGTAAGCTCATCTAACCAAGGTATAATTTTTTGCTTAAAGGGGACTGTGATATTGACTCCACTAATTTTATTCTCTCTCATTTCTTCAATAATTTGGGGAAGTTGTTTTTCATCAAGTTGTTTTTTTTCATATTTTGCTGGTATTTTATCTCTGCTAATCCAATAATTATGCACCAGTGGGGACAGGGAATGTTTTATTGGATTTCCTATAACTAAAAAATTCTTCATACGTTTTGTTGTTGAAAATAATTGGTTACAGCTACAATGGGCATGCCAAGAATTGAATTTACATCTCCATCTATTTTTTCAAAAAGATTTTTTCCATGCGACTCTATTTGATAAACACCATATTTTTTCATAATCTCAAAGCTCACTAAATCTAAATAATTTTTAATTTCATCACCAGTTAATTGTTTCATTTTTAAAACAGAAGTTTCGTGATGATGCCAAACCATACTTCCGTTTTTGGAAACACAAACAGCGCTATGCAGTTTGTGCGTTTTTCCATTTAATTTTTTTAATATTATTTGAGCCTCCTCAACATTTTCTGGTTTGCTAATACATTCCCCATCTAAATCCAAAACTTGATCAGCACCCAATACAAAAGCATTGGGAAATTTAGCACTAATTCTATTGGCCTTGTGCTCTGCTAGGCTTTTAGAAATAGCAACACAACTGGCTTTGTTGGCTTGCATTGATCTTTTTATTTCCTCCTCATCCACCCTAGAAATTTCTGTTATAATTTCAAAACCATGCTCTTCTAAAATTTGTTTTCTTATCTCGCTTTGGGAGGCTAAAATTATTTTATTAATCATTTATTGTGTTTAATTTCATACATTTTAACTATTGCTGCAGCCGTTTCTTCCACAGACTTCCTGGTTACATCAATGGTTGGAATTTTGTGTGAGGCAAACAATTGTTTAGATTTAATTGTTTCGTCTTTTATAAATTCAATATTTGCATAATCATGCTGCTTGTCATTTAATAAGTTCATTCTTGTTTTTCTAATATCAGCCAATCTTTCTGGATCTATAAACAGTCCAACCAAAAGTGCTTTTGATGAAAAAATATAATCAGGAAGCTTCTGATGAGAAACCAATGGAATATTTGAAGTTTTAAAACCCTTTTCTGCAAGATAGATAGAGGTTGGGGTTTTGCTTGTTCTGCTAACGCCCAACAATATTATATCTGATTCAATCATGGTTTCCAATTGCTGACCATCATCATGTGCGAGGGTAAATTGTATAGCCTCTATTTTTTTATAATACTCTAAATTAAGTTCGTGCTGTCCACTTGGTCTTCTGGTTGCTTTTTTTCCAAAAAGATTTTCAAACTGGGGAATGAGATGATCCAAAACACCAAAGCAAGGAATATTGTGAGATTTGCATTCGTTTTTAATAAAGTTGGAGGTTGAAGATTCAACCAGGGTATAAATAACAATTGGATTTTCAGTTTTTCTACAATGTTCCATAAGTTGTGCAGTTTGTGCGCTAGTTCTGATAAATGAAAAATGCTGAATAGAAAATTCCATATCGCGGAATTGTGCTTTAATAGCTAAAAATATTCTATCTAGCGTCTCGCCAGTTGAATCGGATACTAAAAAGAAGTTATATTTCCTGTTCATAAGCCTGTTAATAAATATCTATAACCTAAATCAATACATTTATCATCATTGGCCAAAGAGCTAGTGATGTTTTGATACCTGCTTTTCATATAATTATTAGATTTTATTAAAAAAATTTTAAAAACTTAATTTTGTTTATAAGTGTTAAATTTGTTAGAAATTGATAAAATTGATAAGGGCTTATTATGTATAACGTGTTAATAAAAAGTTAACCACCATACTAACCGCACCTACCAATACCAATACTTATAATTAACTATTATATATATGAGTTCATTAATTCAAAAATCTTTAAAAAAAACAAGGCCCATTTGGCTCATGAGACAGGCCGGCAGGTATTTACCAGAATATCAAAAAATAAGAAAAAAACAAAAAAACTTTATAAATTTTTGTTTAAACATTCATGATGCAACAGAAGTTACATTGCAACCGGTCAAAAGGTATAACTTAGATGCAGCAATTATATTTTCCGATATTTTGGTCATACCCTATGCATTAGGACAAGAAGTAAACTTCAAAGAAAATATTGGACCAGTGCTTGGAGACTTTAAAATAGAAAATTTTAAAAAAATAAAAGAAAAGGAATTTATTAATAAAATAAAAAATGTTTATTTAGCAATAAAAAAAACAAGAAAAAAACTTAATAGAAATAAAACGTTAATTGGTTTTGCAGGATCTCCATGGACTATTTTGGTTTATATAATTAATAAACAATCACCAAAAAAAAATAAAATTTATAAAGAAATACTGAAAGACAAAAAACATATAAAACAATTATTAAAAATAATAGAAAAATTTATTATCATTCATATCAAAGAACAAATAAAAGCAGGAGCAGATACGATACAGTTGTTTGATAGCTGGGCCGGTCTTTTAAAGCAAGAGGATTTAAATTTTTTTTGTTTTCAACCAACCAAAAGAATAATTAAAAAAATCAAACAACAATATCCTCGAATATCTATAATATGTTTTCCAAAGGGAATTGGAGAACAAATAAGTAAATTTTGTAAAATTGTTAAACCGGATGTTTTAAATATTGATAGCAAAATTAATCCTGATTTTGTTAATAAGAAAATTAATAAAAATATAATTATTCAAGGAGGAATGGATCCTAAATTTTTATTAGCAAAAACAAAAATGTTAAAAAAGAAAGCTGAATTTTATTTAAAAAAATTTAAGAACAGAAATTATATCTTTAACCTGGGGCATGGTGTGGCCAAAGAAACCAAACCCAATGCTGTTCAAGACTTAGTTAACATAGTAAAAGCCTTTAAATGAACAACCATTTAGAAAAAATTAATCATCCCAAGGTTAATTACGGAAAAACAGGGGTTTTAATAGTTAATCTGGGAACGCCCGATAGCACAGGATGGCTAGATATTAGGCGCTATTTAAAAGAGTTTTTATCAGACCGAAGAGTTATAGAAACAAACCCAATTGTATGGTGGGTTATTTTACGCTTAGTTATTCTTAATTTCCGCCCCCACAAAACTGCAAAAGCATATAAAAAAATTTGGATGAAAGAAACCAATGAGTCACCCCTTCGTTTTTATACCAGATCACAAGCAGAAAAATTAATTCATAGGCTTCAATCCAATCATGATGTGATAGTTGATTATGCAATGCGTTATGGTAACCCAAGCATTAAATCAAAACTCAATTTATTAAAGCAACGTGGTTGTGAAAAACTAATTGTGCTCCCCCTTTATCCCCAATATGCTGCTGCCACGACCGCAACAGTTTGTGATGAAGTATACAGATGCCTTATGACAATGAGATGGCAGCCTAGCTTACAAATTATCCCCCATTATGAGTCAGAGCCTTTATATATTGCTGCCTTGTCCAATAGTATTAAACAACATTTGGAAAAGTTAAATTGGAAGCCAGATATTATTCTTTCCTCATTTCACGGAATTCCTAAAAAATATTTTGATCAAGGAGATCCTTACCAATGTTATTGTCATAAAACTAATCGATTATTAAAAGAGCATTTTGGCAACTCTATTCCAATAGAAATTTCCTTTCAGTCCAGATTTGGTCCTGCAGAGTGGCTTCAGCCATATACAGACAAAACCCTAGAGAAGCTGGCGAAGGAAGGTAAAAAAAATATTGTAATGATTTGTCCTGGCTTTGCTTCAGATTGTGTGGAGACGCTTGAAGAAATTGAGATGGAGGGACAGGCAACTTTTAAGGAGCATGGGGGAGAAAACTTTTCTATGGTACCATGTTTAAATGATAGCGAAGATCATATAAATCTTTTAGAATACTTAATAAAAAAACATATTGTTTAAATGAATATTTATTTATTACTCAAGGCCCTGCATATTATCGCAATTATCGCCTGGATGGCTGGCCTTTTGTATTTACCGAGAATTTTTGTTTATCATTGTCAAACCTCCTATGGCTCCGAGTCCCATGAAAAGTTTGTCCAAATGGAATATCGATTGTTAAAATATATTATGAACCCAGCGATGATAATATCTTGGATTTTGGGAATCGCTCTTTTGCTTCAGCTAGGTCATCAGGCTTCGACGCAGTTTTGGTTGCAAGCCAAATTGGTTTTGGTTTTGGCCATGTCTGGTTTTCATGGTTTTCTAGGATCTTGCAGAAAAAAATTTGAGGCGAATACTAATCAAAGAACAGAAAATTTTTATAGGTTAATAAATGAAATTCCAACTGTTTTGATGATTATCATCGTTTTTCTCGTAATCTTTAAACCAATCTAGTCTTGCAAAATACTTAAGATCTATTATATAATCACTTAAGTCATAAAAATTTCCTTAATAATGAACCTCCAAGAATTAAAAGATAAGTCTCCAGCAGATTTAATATTAGAAGCAGAAAAACTGGGTATTGAAAATCCTAGTACGATGCGAAAGCAAGAAATTCTTTTTGCTATTCTAAAAAAATTTGCTGAAAAAAACGAACAGATAACTGCAAGCGGTGTACTAGAAACATTACAAGACGGTTTTGGTTTTTTAAGAGCAATGGAGTCCAATTATTTACCTGGTCCCGATGATATTTATGTAAGCCCAAGTCAGATCAAAAGGTTTGGTTTGAGAAAAGGTGACACGGTTGAAGGAGAAATTAGAGCTCCTAAAGAACAAGAAAGATATTTCGCTCTTTTAAAAGTGAATAAAATTAATTTTGAAGATCCTGAAAAAACAAGAAATAAAATAAATTTTGATAATTTAACTCCTCTATACCCACAAGAAAAAATAAAATTAGAAGTAGAAAATACAAAAATTGAAAAAAAAGCTGATGTTACAACAAGATTAATAGATTTAATTGCTCCTATCGGAAAGGGTCAACGATCGTTAATTGTTTCTCCTCCTAGAACCGGAAAAACAGTAGTTTTACAAAACATAGCTCACTCGATAACGACCAATCATCCAGAAATATATTTAATAGTTTTATTAATTGATGAACGACCAGAAGAAGTTACGGATATGCAACGCTCGGTTAAAGGAGAGGTGGTGAGCTCTACTTTTGATGAACCAGCAATGCGCCACGTTCAGGTTGCTGAAATGGTTATAGAAAAAGCTAAGCGTTTGGCAGAACATAAAAAAGATGTGGTCATTTTATTAGATTCTATTACGAGATTAGGAAGAGCCTACAATGCTGTAGTGCCAAGTTCTGGAAAAGTATTAACTGGAGGTGTTGATGCAAATGCATTGCAAAGACCAAAAAGATTTTTTGGTGCCGCACGAAATATAGAAGAGGGAGGCTCTTTAACTATTATATCAACTGCTTTAATTGAAACAGGATCTAGAATGGACGAGGTTATTTTTGAAGAGTTTAAAGGAACGGGTAATTCAGAGGTAATTATGGATAGAAAAGTTGCTGATAAGAGAATTTATCCTGCCATTGATATAACCAAGTCAGGGACAAGAAAAGAAGAACTTCTTTTAAGTAAAGATGAGTTGGCCAAAATGAATGTTTTGCGAAGAATTATAAATCCTATGGGAACCATGGATGCCGTTGAATTTATGATAGGCAAATTAAGAGAGACAAAAAATAATGCAGAATTTTTTGACTCTATGAATAAATCTTAATTATTTTTTAATTTTTCTTGCTTCTTCGGGAAGCATAATTGGAATGCCATCTTTAACAGGATAAGCCAACCCAGATTTTTTAGCAATTAGCTCCTGTTTTTCTTCATCATAAATTAGCTTTTCTTTGGATAGGGGGCATACCAACATTGAGATTAATTTTTTATTTATTTCCATTTTTAGTGAATTTTTTTGTCAGCATTCTGACCATTGCCCAAGATGTAAAAATTAATTATTTGGTTTAAAATATTATTTCTTTCTTCAATAGAAGTAGTTTCTAATAATCTTTGTTTTTCACCAATTGTGAACGGGCATATCATGGCCAGAGAGTTAATAAGTTGGCTTGGTTCGACTTTTTCGACGATGCTCCAATCAGTAGAAAGTTGAAACATCTTAAAAAATTTTTTTGTTTTATCAATTAATTCTAATAATTGTTCTTGATCAATATTTTTTTCTTTTTCTTCTTCTAATAAATCTTGTTCATATTCAGCATAAGAAACTTTAAAAGTTCGATATAGCTTTTCAGTTGGAATTTCTTCGATAATTTTAAATCTTGTTACTCCTTCTAAATTAATTAAATATCTACCGTCTGGTGTTGAGGTGTGTTTTTGTATTATTCCCACACATCCTGTGTCAAATACAGCTGGCTTTTCTTTAGAAACAATTTGAATATTTGGCTGAGTTATGCCAATAAATTTTTTTTTAGACAAGGCATCCTCTGTCATCTGTTTGTAGCGAGGCTCAAATATATTTAAGGGCAATACTGTTCCAGGAAAAAAGATAGTGTTAGGCAAAGGGAACACAGGAATATCTTCTGGTATATTTTCTAATGTAATTTTGTTTTTTTTCATTTAATATTTATATTGAAAATACATATTATAAATATTACTTTAAAGATAAATTACAAGCGGGTGTAGCTCAGTGGTAGAGCGAATCGTTGCCAACGATTAGGTCGTGGGTTCAATTCCCTTCACCCGCTCCAATAAACATGTTTGAGAATTTTGAAAAATTAGATGTAAAGGTTCCCGATCATGGTTATGGTGAAGCTACAATTAGATTGCGAAGAGGAGGAGAGGGCCCACCTTTATTGTTACTACACGGCAATCCGATGTCTCATATTACTTGGCACAAAATAATTCCAGAATTACAAAAGCATTTTCACATAGTTGCAGCAGATCTTCGTGGTTACGGAGATAGCACTGGACCGGAGGATGGCGGAATTAATCATGTTAATTATTCATTTAGAGCAATGGCAAGCGACCAGGTTTATATTATGGAGCAATTTGGTTTTAATAAATTTCAAGTTGCAGGACACGATCGAGGTGCACGAACTGCTCACAGAATGTGTTTGGACCATAAAAATAAAATACAAAAAGCAGCAATTTTAGATATCATGCCGAATAGACATATTTGGACCGTCCAAAAAAAAGACTGGTCTAAAAGCAAATGGCATTGGTTATTAATGATGCAGCCTTATGATCTACCTGAGAGAATGCTTTCTTCTGTGCCAGCCGATTTTTATTTGGAAAAAAAAATGTCCAAAAGAGGTGGCGGTTTAGATTTTTGCAAGGAGACTTTTCAAGAGTATGTAAGATGTTTTAATTTAAAAACTATCAAAGCATCTTGCGAAGATTATAGAGCATCACCTTCTTGTGATTTAGAAATGGATAATCTTGACTTTGATAATAATAATAAGATTGATTGTCCGACCTTAATTTTGTGGGGATCGAAAAGTGACACGGGAGTTGTTTGGGGTGATGTTCAAAATGTATGGAAAAATTATTGTTCTAAGGAACCTTTAGGATTTCCAGTGGATTGTGGCCATTACATTCAAGAGGAAGAGCCCAAAGAGACCTTAAATTTATTTTTAAATTTTTTTAACAAAGGTTAATATTAGCCTATGAGCAATCTTCACAAAAAGAAATGCATAGCATGTAGTGGTGATATGCCCGCTCTTAATGATCAAGAAATAGATAATTTCAGTTCTCAAGTAAAAGGTTGGAACGTTATTAAAAATGAAAATAATATTAAAATGATTACCAAATATATAAAATTTAACGATTTTAAAAATAGCTTAGATTTTGTTAATCAAGTATCTAATATTGCTGAGAGCGAAGGACATCATCCAGACTTATCGTTTGGTTGGGGTTATGCAAATATAACAATTTTTACACATGCAGTGAAAGGATTAACTGAAAGTGATTTTATACTTGCTGCCAAGATAGATCAAATTAGTGTTTGAAATTTCGAGTGCCTGTAAATACCATAGAGATACCCGCTTTATCTGCAGCATCAATTACTTCTTGATCTCTAATAGATCCTCCGGGCTGAATAATGGATTGAACGCCAAGTTTTATTAATTCTTCTAGTCCATCCGCAAAGGGAAAAAATGCATCCGATGCAGCCCCACAGTTATTAAGGTCATGTGCAAAAAATTTTTTAGCATGATCACATGCAATTTCACTGGATCCAACCCTACTAGTTTGTCCCGCACCAATTCCTAAAGTTTGATTATTTTTTGTAATTACAATTGCATTAGATTTTACATGTTTACAAATTTGATTAGCAAATAATAAATTTTCTATTTCTTGTTTTGTTGGTTTTTTTTTCGTAACAATTTTTAAATCTTTTTCAGATATTATTTTTGTGTTTTCATCTTGAGCTAAAAAAGTTTTTTGTAAGAAGGTTAAGTGTTGAGTTTGATTTTTTTCTGGGAAATTATATTTTAATACTCGTAAGTTTTTTTTTTGAGCTAAAATTGTAAGAGCTCCATCTGTGATTTCTGGAACCAAAATTACCTCATAAAAGGTTTTGGTAAGCTCTTCTGCTATTTCTTCGTTTATGTTGTAATTAAAGGCTACAACACCCCCAAAAGCACTCACAGGATCGCCGCTAAGGGCCTTTAAATAGGCATTTTTCTTATTTTGGTCTATTGCACAGCCACAGGGGTTATTATGCTTAATAATAGCACAAATTTGATCTTTTTTATCAAAGTCAGTGACTAAATTATAAGCACTGTAGCTATCAAGATAGTTATTGTGACTAAGCTCTTTTCCTTGGAGCTGTTTCAATTGAGAAAAACCAGTATGCGCGCTTGGTATTTCGTAAACAGAACTTTCTTGATGTGGATTTTCTCCATATCTTAACTGAGATACTAATTTTCCACCAATCGTTTTTTTATCAGAGAATTTTTCATTATTAGACTGGTTCATCCAATTCGAAATCATAGAGTCATAATAAGCAGTTTCATTAAAAGTTTGATTAGACATCTTGCTTCTAAAATCTAAATTTGTAGATCCATTGGTTTCTTCCATCATGTTTATAAATTCTTTATAATATTTTATAGATGGTAAAACGGTTACATGTTTAAAGTTTTTTGCTGCAGAACGAAGCATTGAGGGTCCACCAATATCAATATTTTCGATTAACACTTCTTTGCTTGATTTTGGATCTAAAAGTTTTTCTTCGAAAGGATATAAATTTACTATGACTAAATTGATTTCCGGAATATGATTGTTAAACATTGCTTCTTTGTGTTTATCTTTATCAATATCTCCTAATAACCCACCATGAATTTTAGGATGAAGAGTTTTGACTCGTCCATCCATAATTTCGGGAAATCCTGTGTAGTTAGAAATTTCTGTACAATTAAATCCCTTATCTTTTATAAATTTATAAGTTCCACCGGTACTAATAATTTCAACTTTAAATTTTGTTAAAGTATTAAGAATATCTTCTAGATAATTTTTATCAGAGACGGAAATAAGTGCTCTGGTTATTTTTTTTAATTCCATTAATTATTTAATTTATAAAGGTTTAATTGGTTTTTTCTAGAGACCATATAATTTTGTTTATTTCTTGTTTTAAAGTTCCTTCAATTACAATACAGGTCGTTTCTTGGACCTTTTCTTTTTCAGCAAAATAAAGGCTATTTTCAATCTTTACATCTTGATTTTTACATTGAAATTTCCATCCCTGATTTTTTATGCTTATTAAAACATCACCACCATTAGTTTGGATTAACCTTGCATCGGGCATTACATGAAATCGTAAGGAAAAATTTAAAAAAGCGTATTCATTTTTGGCCACCGAAATCGTGTCTACTCCGTTTAATAAAGTTTCTTCCCCATTTAGAACTAAGTGTCTTTCAAATAAAGTCGCATATTTTTGTTCATAACCATTATGGGCTGCACGCAAAGTTGCAACAACTTTATCTTGAGAAAATTCTTTTTTAATTATTTTTGATTTTTCTAATAAGGCGTTTCCATAATATTTTCTTAGTAGAGGGCTTTTTTGAAACTGGCATGAAGAAGTATCGTTTATAACCAGGGAAGATTGTGCTGCAGTTGATTGAGATATATAAGCAAGTTCTTTAGAAAAATTATTTGCAGAACCTGTATTGGTAATAATTTTAACACCTGCATTTAATAACTCAAAGGAAAGACAACCAGCTTGATAATTTTGTGCAAATTCGTCTGGAGGAGGATTGTTTGCATCCATTATAATTTCTAGTTTTTTAATTTTTCCAAATAAAAAATTAGTTTCATTATTATCAGAATTAAATTTATAACCTTTCAGTTTTATAAATTGTAAAAAATTAGTGCAGTCATAATGTTTAGCTCCATTGAATAGTGGCAAAGTATTATTAGAATAAAGAAGGGAGAAAAGATTTTTCCCAATAATTTCAATAAAATCCTCCAACGTTTCAGGCACCGGATTTTGTGAAGTTCTTAAACTTTCTTTTATAATGATAAGATGGTGTAATAACCAAAACTGATCTTCTAAATTTTTACTTTTAATTAAACCTTGTTTATCGAGTACATCTTTAATTTGATCATTAAGTTTTTTCAGAGATGAGTCTAATAATTTTTTATAGCCTTCAAAGGCCGTGCTTACCAAAATAAGTGAAAAAGTGGCTAAAATTCTATCTATTTTGCTTCTAATAAGTGATAGATTTTTGGAAAGATGTAATGCTTGTTTTAAAACAATATTAGTAATTTTACTTCTGAATATTAAATCTTCGTTTCGTATAGTTATAGGAGCGCTGGTAATCCAAAAAATTAATCGATAAGCTATAGTGGTTGGGTGCCAAATATCAGACTTATAATTAGAATAAAGATCTAACCATTCTTGAATAATAAACTTACTTAATTCTTTGTCCTTTTTAATATCAATAAGAGGTAACCAAGAAAATTTGTGTAGATCGTTAATTTTATTTTTTTTTAAAGTATTAATTTTCCAAATATTTTTCTTAAACTGTTTAGCTAGTAAATAGTTTTTATTGTCCTTGTCTTGTAGTTCAGCAAGAACATGAATATTGTGAATATCATAAATTCTTGCAACAGGTTCAATTTTAAGTGACTTATTATAAAATTTAGAATTAAAATAAATATTTCTGATTTGTTCTTTGCCATATCTCCACAAAGCAGTCAGCCACAATTTAATAAAACTAACTTTCATTTATAATTTTAACAATTTCTTAACTTTGTGATGTTGTCCCTTAGATTTCCATTGTTGTTAAACAAAGTAGTTCCAGATACTAAAATATCTACTCCAGCATCTATTGCTAATTTTGCTGTTTCAAAATCGATACCTCCATCAATTTCAATCTCGATAGGTAGCTTGTCCTGATCTATTTTTTTTCTTAGCTCCTTCACTTTGCCCAACACCTCCGGCATGAATTTTTGTCCTCCAAAACCAGGATTTACACTCATAATTAAAATAAGATCCAGCAAATGAATAGCAGGCAAAAGTTGCTTAATATCTGTTTTAGGATTGAGAGATACTCCAGCTTTTTTTCCTAATGATTTTATTAATTGCACGCTTTGAATTAAATTGTCAGTTGCCTCAGGATGAATAGTAATAATATCCGCTCCAGCATCAGAAAAATCTTTTATATATCGTTCAACAGGAGCTATCATCAAGTGAACATCAAATGGTATTTTGGAATAGCTTCTTATTTTTTTAATTACAGGGGGACCGAATGTAATGTTGGGAACAAAGTGTCCATCCATTACATCCACGTGCACCAAATCAGCTCCGGATTGATTTAAATCTTCTAGGACTTCTCCCAGCTTGCTAAAGTCTGAAGAGAGAATAGAAGGGGCAATTTTTATTGATTTTGTCATTTATAAGTTAAATTACTTATAATCCTAATAAGAAAAAAAACAAAAAAATTTCTTAAAAATTACCTGTGAATTGTTTAGTGGGTCTTGCTAAAAAGAGTAAGCAAGGATTGTGTAATTTCACTTTCAAGTGGAAAGGATAGCATGCCCATAACCGAATATCCGAGCAAGTACGGCATTAAATAAAATCGAAACATATAAAAAAACCATGCCACATATAAAGGCACGAGCGGTCTAATTAAAAAACTAGGCGTGATTATTCTAAACATATTTAAAAAGGGGTTGGTAAGCTTAACAAAAGCTTTCATAAAGAAAAATTCAGAATCTTCTTTTTGAAAAAAATTCATTGCGGATCTGCCAATAAGGGTCCACATCACAACTCCTAAAATGTAATCTATAACAAGTACGTAAATGGGTATCTGCATGGGAAATTGTTTATTAAGGGGCGATAAAAACCGCCCCTTAAAATATAACTTATTTAGTGTCTGCCAAGGATTGACCTACCGCTTGGTATACGGACTTCATCAACCATTTTCTGAGTAGCGGCATCAGGCTCTTCAGTAGCTAAGCTTACAACAATCATTGCAACTAAGCTTACTGTAGCTCCGATGATACCAAATCGTAAATGGTCAATTCCTAACCAAGGAGTCTTGTTCATGAACGCTGGCGCAACGTAAATTAAATACGCTGTTCCTGAAGCTAGTCCAAGTAACATTCCTGCGACCGCACCTTGTCTTGTAGCTCTCTTCCACCATACACCTAGTACCAGTGGGAAGAATAGACCTGACATTGCAAAATCGAATGCCCAAGCAACAGCACCAAGAATTCCGGTTAATCTCATAGAAGCGATGTATGCTCCTAGGGCACCGATTACTACTAGAAGTAATCGAGCAACGATTAGCCTTTTCCTAACGTCTGCTTTTGGATCAATGATTTTGTAGTAAATGTCATGAGACAAAGCGTTTGCAATTGCAAGAATCAATCCATCTGCAGTGGACATCGCAGCCGCCATACCTCCGGCAGCAACTAATCCTGAAACTACATATGGTAATCCAGCAACTTCTGGCGTAGCCAACACAACAACGTCACCTCGCATGAACCACTCATTTAACTGAAGTATTCCATCTTTGTTAAAGTCAGCAATAAATGCTTGTTTAACATTGATCCAGTTTTTCACCCATTCAATTGCCATAACTTGATCAATTGGTTTTCCAATAATCGAAGTTGGTAATTTAGGATCTATCAATTGAATTTTTGATAGAGTCGCTAACATAGGTGCTGAGAAGTACAGCAAGAAGATAAAGAACAGTGACCATGCCACTGATTTTCTAGCTGACGTTACGTTTGGAGTAGTGAAATATCTCATCAAGATGTGAGGTAGAGAAGCTGTTCCCACCATCATACAAATCGCTAATGATATATATTTCCAAGCAGCCATTGCACCTGCAGGAGCAGCCGAGTGAGGATTAGAAATATAAGATAATCCTCCAGGAACTCCAGCAGCTTTAATTGCAGCTGCACTGTTTTTCACCAGTCCATATTGTGCTTCTAGTTCTGCTATTCTTGCAACCTCAGGCGCTAATTGTAGGTGAGGGAAGATACCAAAACCGCTTTTCCATGAAATCCAGAAAATCGGAAGTAGGTAAGCGATAATCAGAACGATGTACTGAGCCACTTGGGTCCAA
>Ga0222713_10001211_pt1 | contig 29407 bp, 27 predicted proteins | sample C33_649DmetaG_FD_165061 | JGI IMG/M metagenome (GOLD analysis project Ga0222713, IMG submission 165061) | Estuarine water microbial communities from San Francisco Bay, California, United States - C33_649D | ecosystem: Environmental > Aquatic > Marine > Unclassified | place: USA: California... | reverse complement strand
AAGGAAACATGCACCAGCAGTAGGTGAAGCATCAACCAGATAATCCGATGAGATGCCGGTCTGTCTCACTCTCATGCAAAGGTAAGATCAACCATTTAATCCGCTTACCCAAAAAGAAAAAGGGTAGCCAAGGCTACCCTTTTACTCGTTCGCGATGAAGCCGTTACCGAATCAACCGCGACCGTACTTCTTGCGCATCGCCTCGATCGTCCGCAGCTGAGCTGCAGCCTCGGCGAGACGCGCAGCAGCGGAGCCGTAGTCAAATTCGGCACCCTTCTCGTGCAACGCTTTTTCAGCGGCTGTAACAGCAGCTTTCGCCGCCGCCTCGTCCAGATCCTTGGCGCGAGTCGCAGTATCGGCAAGTACCTTCACCATGTTCGGCTGGACTTCAATGAAGCCACCAGAAATGTAGAAGATATCTTCTTCGCCGCCCTGCTTGATTACACGCACCGGACCGGGCTTGAGATCAGTCAGCAAAGGAGCGTGGCCCGGCAGAATGCCCAGGTCACCCAGGTGACCATGGGCGATGACCATCTCTACCAGCCCCGAGAACAGCTCTTCTTCCGCGCTGACGATGTCACAGTGGACTGTCATAGCCATACTTATGCCTCGGTAATGAGCTCTGCTGGAAACCTTCGCCGCCAGCAGAGCTTATTGGCGCCCGCAAGCGGGCGCGCCAGTTACAGTTTCTTGGCTTTCTCGATGGCTTCGTCGATACCGCCAACCATGTAGAACGCCTGCTCCGGCAGGTGATCGTAGTCACCGTTGAGGATGCCGGCGAAGCCACGGATGGTTTCTTTCAGCGAAACGTACTTGCCTGGCGAACCGGTGAAGACTTCAGCAACGAAGAACGGCTGGGACAGGAAGCGCTGGATCTTACGAGCACGGGATACCAGCTGCTTGTCGGCCTCGGACAGTTCGTCCATACCCAGAATCGCGATGATGTCCTTCAGCTCTTTGTAGCGCTGCAGCACATACTGGACGCCGCGAGCGGTGTCGTAGTGCTCCTGGCCAATCACGTTGGCGTCCAGCTGGCGCGAGGTGGAGTCGAGAGGATCGACCGCCGGGTAGATACCCAGGGAAGCGATGTCACGCGACAGAACCACGGTGGCGTCCAAGTGGGCGAAGGTGGTCGCCGGGGACGGGTCAGTCAGGTCGTCCGCAGGTACGTAGACGGCCTGAACGGAGGTGATCGAACCGCTCTTGGTGGAGGTGATGCGCTCCTGCAGAACGCCCATTTCCTCGGCCAGCGTCGGCTGATAACCCACCGCAGACGGCATACGACCCAGCAGCGCGGACACTTCGGTGCCGGCCAGGGTGTAACGGTAGATGTTGTCGACGAACAGCAGAACGTCCTTGCCTTCGTCGCGGAACTTCTCGGCCATGGTCAGGCCGGTCAGTGCCACACGCAGGCGGTTTCCTGGAGGCTCGTTCATCTGGCCATAAACCAGCGCAACCTTGTCCAGAACGTTGGAGTCCTTCATCTCGTGATAGAAGTCGTTACCTTCACGAGTCCGCTCACCCACACCGGCAAACACGGAGTAGCCACTGTGCTCCATGGCGATGTTACGGATCAGCTCCATCATGTTTACGGTCTTGCCGACACCGGCACCACCGAACAGACCGACCTTACCGCCTTTAGCGAACGGGCAAACCAGGTCGATAACCTTGATGCCGGTTTCCAGCAGCTCATTGCCGCCAGCCTGTTCGGCATAGCTCGGCGCCGCGCGATGGATGCCCCAGCGCTCTTCTTCGCCGATGGGACCGGCTTCGTCGATCGGGTTGCCGAGCACGTCCATGATCCGGCCCAGCGTGGCAGTGCCCACTGGTACAGAGATAGCAGCGCCAGTGTTGGTGACGTCCAGACCGCGCTTGAGGCCTTCGGTCGAACCCATGGCGATGGTACGGACAATGCCGTCGCCCAGCTGCTGCTGAACTTCCAGGGTGGTGTTGGCGCCAGTGACTTTCAGCGCGTCATATATGCTCGGTACCACATCGCGCGGAAATTCCACGTCGATAACGGCGCCGATGATTTGAACGATACGTCCGCTACTCATGTTTGGTTCCTCTGAATATTTGAACCGTTCTTAAACCGCGGCAGCGCCGCCGACGATTTCCGAAATTTCCTGGGTGATCGCAGCCTGACGGGCCTTGTTATAGACCAGTTGCAGGTCGCCGATCAGCTCACCGGCGTTGTCGGTTGCGTTCTTCATGGCGATCATCCGGGCAGCTTGTTCAGCGGCACCGTTTTCAACCACGGCCTGGTAGACCTGGGATTCGACGTAACGAACCAGCAGCGCATCCAGCAACAAGCGAGCGTCGGGTTCGTACAGATAGTCCCATTTACCTTTCGGCGCGGTCTGATCGTCGCTCGCGGCCAACGGCAGCAGCTGGGCTACGGTCGGTTTCTGCGTCATGGTGTTGATGAACTTGTTCGACACCAGGTAGAGACGGTCCAGACGGCCTTGATCGAAAGCATCCAACATGACCTTGACGCTGCCGATCAGATCATTGATCGACGGCTCTTCACCAAGACCGTTGACTGCTGCGACCACGTTGCCGCCAAAGCTGCGGAAGAAGCTCGCACCTTTGTTACCGATCACGCACAGGTCGGCTTCGACTTTACTGTCGTGCCATTCCTTCATGTTCTTGATCAGCGCCTTGAACAGGTTTGTGTTCAAGCCGCCGCAAAGCCCACGATCAGACGACACGACGATGTAGCCGACACGCTTGACCGGGCGCTCAACCATGAACGGATGACGGTATTCAGGGTTGGTATTGGCCAGATGGCCAATAACCTGCTGGATCCGCTCCGCATAGGGACGGCTGGCAGCCATGCGCATCTGTGCCTTGCGCATCTTGCTGACGGCCACCTTTTCCATGGCGCTGGTGATCTTCTGCGTGCTTTTGATGCTCGCAATCTTGCTGCGAATCTCTTTTGCGCCTGCCATTTGACACCTATCGGGTTAGCAAGCGGGAGCCTCGCGGCTCCCGCTGCGGCTTACCAGGATTGGGTGGCCTTGAACGACTCGATGCCGGCTTTGATGCCTGCGTCAATTTCGTCGTTGAAGTCGCCCTTCACGTTGATCTTGTCCAGCAGAGCGGCATGCTCATGATGGAAATAGGCAATCAACGCCTGCTCGAAGGCACCAACCTTGGCTACTTCGATGTCCTGCAGGAAGCCACGCTCGGCTGCGTACAGGGACACCGCCATGTCGGCAATGGACATCGGCGCGTACTGCTTCTGCTTCATCAGCTCGGTGACACGCTGACCATGCTCAAGCTGCTTGCGGGTCGCTTCGTCCAGGTCAGAGGCGAACTGGGCAAACGCCGCCAGTTCACGGTACTGAGCCAGTGCGGTACGAATGCCACCGGAGAGCTTCTTGATGATTTTGGTCTGCGCGGCGCCACCGACGCGGGATACCGAGATACCGGCGTTAACGGCCGGACGGATACCAGCGTTGAACATGGACGACTCGAGGAAGATCTGACCGTCGGTGATCGAAATCACGTTGGTCGGAACGAACGCGGATACGTCACCGGCCTGGGTTTCAATGATAGGCAAAGCGGTCAGGGAACCGGTCTTGCCGGTCACGGCGCCATTGGTGAACTTCTCAACATACTCTTCGGAAACGCGCGAAGCACGCTCCAGCAGGCGGCTGTGGAGATAGAAGACGTCGCCTGGGTAGGCTTCGCGTCCCGGCGGACGACGCAGCAGCAGGGAAATCTGGCGATAGGCTACGGCCTGCTTGGACAGATCGTCATACACGATCAGCGCGTCTTCGCCGCGATCACGGAAGTATTCGCCCATGGTGCAGCCGGCGTACGGTGCCAGGAACTGCAGCGCAGCCGACTCGGAAGCCGAAGCGGCAACGATGATGGTGTTGGCCAGAGCACCGTGCTGTTCCAGCTTGCGCACTACGTTGGCGATGGTTGACTGCTTCTGACCGATCGCAACGTAGACGCACTTGATGCCGCTGTTGCGCTGGTTGATGATCGCGTCGATGGCCAGAGCGGTCTTACCGATCTGACGGTCACCGATGATCAGCTCGCGCTGACCACGGCCAACCGGGATCATCGCGTCGACCGACTTGTAGCCAGTCTGGACTGGCTGGTCGACCGACTTACGCCAGATCACGCCCGGTGCGACTTTTTCGACTGCGTCAGTTGCCTGCGCATTGACCGGGCCCTTGCCGTCCACCGGGTTACCCAGTGCGTCAACGACGCGACCAAGCAGCTCCGGACCTACCGGAACTTCCAGTACACGACCGGTGCACTTGGCGCTCATGCCTTCGGTCAGGCTCTGGTAAGCGCCCAGTACCACGGCGCCTACAGAGTCCTGCTCCAGGTTCAGGGCCATGCCAAAAACGCCACCAGGGAATTCGATCATCTCCCCGTACATGACGTCGGCCAGGCCGTAAATGCGCACGATACCGTCGGAAACACTGACGACGGTGCCTTCGTTACGCGCTTGAGCAGACACATCGGAACTACCGATACGCTGCTTTATGATTTCACTAATCTCGGAAGGATTCAGTTGCTGCATGCCACGACCCTCAAATCAGGATTTCAACGATTCGGCCAACTGGCTCAGTTTGCCGCGGACCGAACCATCGACAACCACATCGCCGGCGCGGATAACAACGCCGCCGATCAGCGCAGGGTTCACGACCTGCTGGGGGTTGACGGTACGATCTAGCCGCTTCGACAAGGCGGCAGCCAAAGTTTGGAGTTGTGCAGAAGTCAGCTCGAAGGCTGTCTGCACTTCAACGTCGAGTGTCTTTTCGGCTTCAGCCTTGAGTTCCTCGAACAGCTCCCGAATGGTCGGCAACACATCCAGACGATCGTTATCGCCCAGGGTGGAGACGAAGTTTCGGAACGCTTCATCGATGTCGCTACCGAACAGCTGAACCAGCGTCTGGACCTTGTTTTCACTGGTCAGACGCGGATTTTTCAGCAGTTCGGCAACTTGGGGAACGTCAACAGCGACCGCAGCCAGGCTCAACATGCCCGACCAGGCATCAATCCGGCCAGCCGCGCTGGCGAACTCGAAAGCGGCCTTTGCGTATGGCCGAGCAAGCGTCTGGGTATTGATCATCGCTTGCCTCGCTTAGAGTTGGGAGGCCAGTTTTTCGACCAGATCGTTGTGTGCCTTGGCGTCCACCTGGGACTCCAGAATCTTCTCCGCACCCATGACAGCCAACACGGCTACCTGATTGCGCAGTTGCTCCTTGGCACGATTCACTTCCTGCTCGATCTCGGCGCGGGCGCCGGCGACCAGTCGCTCGCCTTCGACGCGCGCCTGTTGCTTGGCATCCTCAACGATGGCGTTGGCCTGCTTGTTGGCTTGCTCAAGAATCTGGGCAGCTTGCCCCTTGGTCTCACGGAGGGTATTGGAAACCTTTTCCTGAGCCAATTTTAGGTCTTGCTGCGCACGGCCTGCGGCGTCCAGTCCTTCAGCGATTTTCTTCTGGCGTTCTTGCATGGCCTTGGTGATTGGCGGCCATACGTACTTCATGCAAAACCAGACGAAAATAGCGAAAGCGAACGTTTGACCGAACAGCGTCAAGTTAATGTTCACAGCGATATACCTCGTGCTATCTCGTTCGACGCGGTTGTCAATTCCACGGCAACGGGGCTCGCTAGGCGAACCCCATCAGGAACCGGAAAAGTCTTAGGCAGCGACAACGAAGATGAGGTACATCGCGATACCAACACCGATCATCGGTACGGCGTCGAGCAGACCAGCCATCAGGAAGGTCTTGGTTTGCAGCTGCGGAGCCAGCTCGGGTTGGCGAGCAGTGGATTCCAGCAGCTTGCCGCCCAGCAGGGCGAAGCCGATGCCAGTGCCCAGGGCACCCAGACCGATCATGATAGAGGCGGCGATGTAGACGAGTTCCATGTAAAGCTCCTGAAGCTAAGGGTTAAGGTTTTCTTGGGTAAAACGAAACTTGTTGAACCGGTTCACTTGTTACGGCGTGAGTTCGGCATGACCGTGATCTTCATGCGCTGAGCTCAGGTACACCACGGTCAGAACCATGAAAATGAACGCCTGCAGCGGGATTACCAGGATATGGAAGATCGCCCAGGGTACATTCAGGGTCCACTGCACGTAGAACGGCAGCAGCGCGATAAGGATGAATACCACCTCACCGGCGTACATGTTGCCGAACAGACGCAGAGCCAGGCTCAACGGCTTGGTCAGCAGACCGAGGATCTCGAGGAACAAGTTGAACGGGACCAGCGACCAATGATTGAACGGCGTGAACGCCAGTTCCTTGGTAAAACCGCCGAAGCCCTTGACCTTGAAGCTGTAGAACAGAATCAGGATGAACACACCCAGCGATAGACCGAAGGTGCCGTTCGGATCAGCAGTCGGAACGATCTTGAAGTACGGCAGGCCAATCATGCTCGCCAGGCCCGGAATGTAGTCGACCGGAATCCACTTCAGGCTGTTCATCAGGAACACCCAGACGAAAATGGTCAGGGCCAATGGAGCGATGAGGGCGTTGCGACCATGGAAGGTATCCTTCACTACCCCTTCGACAAACTCCACGCACATCTCGACGAAGTTTTGCAGGCGGCCCGGAGTGCCCGCAGTAGCGCCCTTGGCTGCCATGCGAAACACCAGGATGAAGATCAGGCCCATGAAGAGTGACCATCCGAGCGTGTCGAGATGAACGGCCATGAAACCCATGTCACGCGCTTCCACGCCCGAATGGGCAATGGTCCAAGTCGCTTGGTCAACGACTGAGCCGTCTGCGCGCACGTAACCTTCCGGCAGTTTTCCGTAGGTCAGATTCTGCAAGTGGTGCTGGATGTATTCCGCCGGGGTACTCGCCATAAACGCCTCAGTGCTCAATGCTTCGGATTATTTTTCATCAGCAGGAGGGCGCTCGCTCCGGCGCCCAAAACCAACAGGTAACCGACGAATAAAGCTGCCGGTTGCAGCGGTTTCACTCCTACAAACACCAGCGCAAATAGCGCTGCTGCCAGAATCTGCTTGCCCATTTCGCCAGCCCAAAGGGACTGAACGATGGCTTTGGCCGATCGCGCGCCAAAATAGCGAAATGCCTTGAACGCGAAGTACAGGTTAGCCAGTAACGCAATCAGGCCACCAAGCAATCCCGAATAGCCGGCAACCATACCAAAAATCACAGCGCATACTACGCCTGTGCCAAACGCAACGATCGCCTGTACGACTAAAACACGTACTACAGGTAACCGATGGAGAGGTGTCTTGTTGCGTATATTCACCGTGCGTCCATCGCCAAAATACGTGCGCCGTCCAGATTGACCGCAGTCAAAAAAGCGCCGCGAGTATAGGAGCAGCCCATTCTGCGTTCAACCTTCAGGTAGCACTTTCTGACCGCCACTACATAAACTTTGTATCAGCGGATGTGCGCAAGCACGCCTTGCAGCTCATCCAGCGAACTGTAACGGATCACCAGCTGCCCTTTGCCCTTCTCGCCATGCTTGATTTGCACCGGCGAGCCCAGCCGCTCAGCGAGACGCTGTTCCAGACGGACAATATCAGGGTCGCTTTTCGGCTCAGCTTTAACGCTTTCTGGTTTGTTCAACCATTGCCTTACCAGTGCTTCGGTCTGCCGTACGGTCAGCCCTCGTGCGACAACATGCCGCGCGCCTTCTACCTGTTGATCAGCAGGAAGTCCAAGCAAAGCCCGGGCGTGACCCATTTCCAGATCGCCATGCGAGAGGAGTGTCTTGATCTCTTCTGGCAAGGCGATCAGACGCAACAGATTGCTGATGGTCACCCTGGATTTGCCCACGGCGTCCGCGACCTGTTGCTGAGTCAACTGAAACTCCTGCTGCAACCGTTGAAGCGCAACGGCTTCCTCGATAGGGCTGAGATCTTCGCGCTGGATGTTTTCGATCAACGCCATCGCGATGGCTGCCTCGTCGGAAACATCTCGGACCATGGCCGGGATCCGGTCCAGACCTGCCTGCTGACTGGCACGCCAGCGCCGCTCACCGGCAATGATTTCATAGCGGCCAGAGCCGATCGACCGAACCACGATCGGCTGCATCACACCCTGAGTACGGATCGAATTGGCCAGTTCTTCGAGGGTCACCGGATCAATGTCGCGGCGCGGCTGGTACTTGCCGCGCTGAATCACGTCGAGCGGCAACTGTTGCAGCTCACGCACATCGGCCTGGGCGGCTTCCTCTTGTATCGCCGCCACGTTGGCACCGCCGAGGAGGGCATCCAGACCTCGTCCTAGGCCTCGTTTTTTGGTCGCCATCAAGTTTCCTTATGCGGTTACGCTGCGGGCGGCCCGGCGCTGGCGGCGCGACAATTCGCCTGCCAGTGCCAGATAGGCCAAGGCGCCCTTGGATTGCTTGTCATAGACCAACGCCGGCATGCCATGGCTGGGGGCTTCAGCCAGGCGCACATTGCGTGGAATCACAGTGTCGTAGAGCTTCTCACCGAAGTGCGCTTTCAACTGCTCGGTAACATCGTTGGTCAGGCTGCTGCGAGGGTCATACATGGTACGGAGCAAACCCTCAATTTTCAGCGAAGGGTTCAATGCCTGACCGATACGCTGGATCGAATTGACCAGATCGGTCAGCCCTTCGAGCGCGTAATACTCGCATTGCATCGGAATGATCACGCCATCGGCGGCGGTCAGGGCATTGATCGTCAGCATCGACAGCGAGGGCGGGCAATCGATGAGGATGTAATCGTAATTTTCCCGAACTGGTGCCAGCGCTTCGCGCAAGCGGTTCTCTTTAGCCGGTAGATTGAGCAAGGCGACTTCGGCTGCGGTCAGGTCACGGTTAGCTGGCAGCAGTTGATAACCGCCGTGCTCGGAGAACTGCATGGCATCGACCAGGCTGCATTCCCCAATCAATACGTCGTATATCGAATACTCCAACGCCAACTTATCCACACCGCTGCCAGTGGTGGCGTTGCCCTGTGGATCAAGATCGATCAGCAACACACGGCGACGCGTCGCCACGAGCGAGGCCGCTAGGTTGATGCAGGTGGTCGTCTTGGCGACACCGCCTTTCTGGTTGGCGATGGCAAATACTTTAGCCATGGTCAGTGTCTGTCCGGGTCATGAAGTGCGCCGCAGTATCAACAGGTGGCGTTGCCCTTGGCAACCTGGAACCTTGAGAACCAAGCAGCGTTCCAGCTGGAAGTCCGCCGGAAGCGCTTGCAGCTCATCGTCCGGCTGCATCCCTTTCATTGCGAGCCAGCGAGTGGCTGAGTCGCTGAGATGGCGCGTCCAATTGGCAAAATCTTCAAGCGAACTGAACGCACGCGAGGTGATATCAGTGAATGGCTGCGCGGGGGTGAATTGCTCGACGCGGCTGTGGACAACTTCCACATTGGCAAGTTTCAGCTCCAGCTTTACCTGGGTAAGAAAGCGGGTTTTCTTGCCATTGGAATCGAGCAAGGTGAAGTTGCGCTCGGGAAACATGATCGCCAGCGGGATACCTGGCATGCCGCCGCCACTGCCAACGTCGAGCCAGCGTGCGCCACCTAGCTCTGCTTGTGACATAACACTAAGGCTGTCGAGCAAATGCCGAGACACCATTTCCGCCGGATCGCGCACTGCGGTTAGGTTGTAGGCCTTGTTCCACTTGTTCAGCAGCGTCAGATAGGCCAGCAGCTGCTGTTGCTGAATGCTACTGAGGTCGATCCCAAGCAGGGAAGCGCCCTGCTTGAGTTCATCGGCATGACTGACCAATTCCATAGCCGTCACGCGCTCTGCTCCAGCTTCCGCCCGGCGCTGCGTTTTTTCAGATGAATCATCAACAGCGACACCGCGGCAGGCGTCACCCCCGGAATCCGTGACGCCTGGCCAAGCGTTTCTGGCCGCGCCAGGGAAAGCTTGTGCTGAATTTCCTTCGACAGACCGGAAATGCTCGAATAATCCAGCTCAGCCGGCAACCCGATGGATTCGCTGGCGCGCAAGCGGAGGATTTCCTCCTGTTGGCGATCGATATAGCCAGCGTACTTGGTCTTGATTTCGACCTGCTCGGCAACCTGCTGATCTGTCGTTCCGCCACCAGTGAGCTGCACGAGACCGAGGTAATCGATCTCCGGCCGCGCCAACAGGTTCAGCAAATTGTATTCATGGGTCAGCGGCGTGCCGAAACGTTCAGCGATGGCATCGCCCTGCTTGGTACCTGGACGAACCCAGGTGCTTTTCAAGCGCTGCTCTTCCTGGACGATGCTTTCGCGCTTGCGCTCGAAGGCGGCCCAGCGAACATCATCGACCAACCCCAGCTCGCGGCCTTTTTCAGTCAACCGAAGATCGGCGTTGTCCTCACGCAGAATCAGCCGGTACTCGGCGCGCGAGGTAAACATGCGATACGGCTCCTGAGTGCCGAGGGTGATTAAGTCGTCGACCAGCACGCCGAGATACGCCTCGTCCCGACGCGGGCACCAACTTTCCAGCCCTTTGGCGCGTAGCGCGGCATTGGAGCCGGCTAGCAACCCTTGGGCGCCGGCCTCTTCATAACCGGTGGTGCCGTTGATCTGTCCTGCGAAGAACAGGCCTCCAATCACCTTGGTTTCCAGGCTGTATTTCAAATCCCGCGGGTCGAAATAGTCGTACTCGATGGCGTACCCGGGCCGCACGATATGCGCCTGCTCCATTCCGCGAATGCTTTGCACGATCTGCAGCTGCACGTCGAACGGCAATGAGGTGGAAATACCGTTCGGATAGAGCTCGTGAGTGGTCAGGCCCTCAGGTTCGATGAAGACCTGATGGCTGTCCTTGTCGGCAAAACGATGAATCTTGTCCTCGATTGACGGGCAGTAACGCGGCCCGACACCCTCGATGACACCTGAATACATCGGTGACCGATCGAGGTTAGCGGCGATGATCTCGTGAGTGCGCGCGTTGGTATGGGTGATCCAGCAGCTCACTTGCCGTGGATGCTGCGCCGCGTGGCCGAGAAACGACATGGGCGGTATCGGCGTGTCACCCGGCTGCTCGGTCATCACCGAAAAGTCGACGCTGCGTCCGTCAATTCGCGGAGGCGTTCCGGTCTTCAGCCGACCAACTCGCAATGGGAGTTCGCGTAAGCGTTTAGCCAACGCAATTGATGGGGGATCGCCAGCCCGACCACCTGAATAGTTCTGAAGCCCAATGTGGATAAGTCCGCCAAGAAAGGTGCCGGTTGTGAGGACAACCGATTCGGCCAGGAAACGCAGCCCCATTTGGGTCACTACGCCCTTGACCTGATCCGATTCAACGATCAAGTCGTCAGCGGCTTGCTGAAATATCCACAGATTGGGCTGGTTTTCCAACACTTCGCGCACAGCGGCCTTATACAAAACCCGGTCAGCCTGTGCCCGGGTTGCGCGTACGGCTGGGCCTTTGCGGCTGTTGAGCACGCGGAACTGAATGCCACTCTTGTCCGTGGCAGTCGCCATAACGCCGCCAAGTGCATCGATTTCCTTGACCAAGTGGCTTTTGCCGATGCCGCCGATGGCCGGGTTGCAGCTCATCTGTCCCAACGTTTCGACGTTATGAGAGAGCAGCAGTGTCTTCACGCCTATTCGAGCAGCCGCCAGAGCGGCTTCGGTACCGGCATGGCCGCCACCAATAACGATGACGTCAAAACGGGAAGGGAAATCCACCACGCACCTCGTGCCTGTTTGGTTGAGTCTCAGGAAGCTCGCCAGTATAGGCACTAGGTGACCGCGAAAGAAGGCCTCTGAACAAAAAATGACCAGTAGCAGTCTTTAAGGTCCGAGACAGGTACTAAGAAATAAAAGAAGAGAATGATTTAAAGCTTATTTTTATGTTTATAAATAGGCAGCCGATATCTGTGGATAGATCTCTGTAGCCCAGATATGGAGCGCCCTGTAAGAGAAAGAAAGGGTGTGTCTAGCTGTGGTACAGACGGTGGAAGCACGGTTGACAGCCTGTGCATGGAACGCATTGTTATCCACAACCTGCTACGGAGCGATGGTTGCGCACCGGTTATTGACCGGGCTTAGGCAAGGTTTTCCACAGTGTTTAATGCACGCTCGCTAGACAAAAATGACAGCGGTTAGGCTGGAACGAAGCGACTGAATGATTGTTGTATAGCCGATTTTGCACGTCGCAAAATCAGCCGTCCGCTGGGTTTGCAGAGGTCGAAGTCGACATTCTTCAGGCATGCGGTGGAAAAGAAGAGAGCGAGCGGGTCCGCTCATCGCTGGACACAGCGCTGAGGTACGAGCTAATTAGCTTGTATCGACCGGCTATTTGCCGATGCAAAAGCTCGAGAAAATGCGGCCTAGCAGATCGTCGGAGCTGAAGGCGCCGGTTATCTCACCGAGTGCCTGCTGCGCTTGGCGCAGATCTTCAGCCAGCAGTTCGCCTGCGCCTGCCAGCGTCAACTGAGCATGGCCATGGTCGAGGTACTCGGCTGCCTTGCGGAGCGCGTCTAGATGCCTGCGCCTGGCACTGAAGGCGCTTTCCGCAGTCTGGTCATAGCCCATGCAGCGCTTGAGATGCTCACGAAGCATCTCTAGCCCATCGCCCGAGCGCGCCGAGAGGCTAAGCGTGGTCACCCCGTCTGCATCGACAGATAGAGCGACGGAGTCGCCGGTGAGATCGGCCTTGTTTCGAATGATCGTGGTCTTAGCCGGGTCTGGTCTGGTAATAAGCAAGTCCGGCCAACTGGATTCATCGTCTGAAGCAGAAGCCGCACTGCCGTCCACTACCAGCAATACCCGGTCGGCATCCTCGATCGCTTTGATCGCCCGTTCCACCCCGATCCGTTCCACCTCGTCCAGGGTATTACGCAACCCGGCAGTATCGACGATGTGCAACGGCATACCATCAATCTGGATATGTTCCTTCAGCAGATCGCGCGTGGTGCCGGCTATGTTGGTAACGATCGCCGCCTCACGCCCCGCCAATGCGTTTAGCAGGCTAGATTTTCCGGCGTTGGGGCGACCGGCAATGACCACGTTCATTCCTTCGCGCAGTAGCGCGCCCTGTCCTGCCTCTCGCATGACTGTGGATAACTCGCCACGGACCTGCTCGAGCAGCGCGAGCACACGGCCGTCGGCGAGGAAATCAATTTCTTCTTCTGGAAAATCGATCGCCGCTTCGACGTAAATGCGCAGGTTCACCAGGCTTTCGGTGAGGTGATGCACGCGACGAGAGAAATCGCCCTGCAGCGAGCGAACTGCATTTCGAGCTGCTTGCGCCGAACTCGCCTCGATAAGGTCTGCGATTGCCTCAGCCTGAGCCAGGTCCAGCTTGTCGTTGAGGAACGCGCGCTCACTGAACTCACCGGGCCTAGCAGGCCTGATTCCAAGCTCTACGCAACGGCGCAACAACATGTCCATGACCACCGGACCGCCGTGGCCTTGGAGTTCCAGTACATCCTCGCCGGTAAACGAATGGGGTCCGGGGAAGAACAGCATCAGCCCTTCATCAATGACTTCACCGTCATCGGCATGGAACGGACCGTAGTGGGCATGCCGGGGTACCGGTTCTCGGCCGCTGAGCGTGATCGCGACGGCTTTGGCTCGGGGGCCCGAAACGCGCACTACACCAATCCCACCACGACCTGGTGCTGTGGCAACAGCGGCGATGGTTTCGCGATCTTGGCTCATCAAAAACCCTCCAGGTGGCGAATGCAAAACGCCCCAATAAAGGGGCGTTCTGTTCACTTCGAACGGTCAGGCTGCGCTAGCGGTCTGTCCGGTTATCTTGCGGGTAATGTACCACTGCTGTGCAATCGACAAGCAGTTGTTGACGACCCAGTACAGCACCAGACCTGCCGGGAACCAGAGGAAGAAAAAGGTGAAGATGATTGGCAGCAACTTCATCACCTTGGCTTGCATCGGATCCGGTGGTGTTGGGTTCAACTGCTGCTGAATGAACATGGTGACACCCATGATGATCGGCAGGATGAAGAAAGGATCCTTGATCGACAGGTCGGTGATCCAGAACATCCAGGGTGCCTGGCGCATTTCGACGCTTTCCAGCAGCACCCAGTACAGGGCGAGAAACACCGGCATCTGCACCAAGATAGGCAAGCACCCACCCAGCGGGTTGATCTTCTCTTTTTTGTACAGCTCCATCATAGCCTGGGACATCTTTTGGCGATCATCGCCAAACTGTTCCTTCAGGGCTTGCATCTTCGGCGACACCGCGCGCATGCGCGCCATCGATCGATAACTGGCAGCCGACAGCGGGAAGAAAGCCAGCTTGATAACGATGGTCAGTACGATGATCGACCAGCCCCAGTTACCCAGCAGTGCGTGGATATTCTGTAGCAGCCAGAAGATCGGCTGAGCGATGAACCAGAGAATGCCGTAATCGACGGTCAGACGTAGACCAGGCGACAGCTCTTCCAGTTGATCCTGGCTCTTCGGACCGGCATACAAGGTGGCGTGTGTTTCACCTTGACTACCGGGTGCAACCGAAACAGCAGGTCCGGTAAAGCCGATGATGTAATTGCCCTGGCTGTCCTTGCGAGTCTGCACCAGGTTGGTCTGATCGGGCGCAGGAATCCAGGCAGTTACAAAGTAATGCTGCAACCATGCGATCCAACCCCCTTCAACCGTCTTTTTCAGACTCTTGTCGTCCATGTCACCCATGGAAACTTTGGTGTAAGGCTCGTCCTTGGTCCAGAGCGCTGCGCCCAAATAGGTCGCAGTGCCGGTTGCGGTGCTGGAGGACGGATCGCTGCTGTCGTCGCGCTTCAGCTGGCCGAACATGTGGCCGGTCCAGCTTTGATCACTTTGGTTGTCGATCAGATAGCGCACGCCGAGATCGTAATCACCACGCTCGAAGGTAAAGCGTTTGGTGTAGTTGACCCCGTCTTCGCTGTAGTTCAGATCAACGACCAGCTGGTCCTGATTTTCGCCCAGCTGATACTGCTGTTGCTCGCTGGAGTACAGCGGCCGGCCACTGGCCTTGTCCGGGCCATCACCGATCAAGCCGCTCTGGGCTTCATAGGTTCGTTCGCCGCTACGCTCGAACAACTGGAACGGAACGTCTGGGCGATCCTGACGACGTGGGAACTCTGGCAACCGAAGGTCCACGATATCGCCGCCGCGCGGATCGATTGCAACATCCAGAACATCGGTGCGTACGTGGATCAGCTGAGAGCTGGCCTGAGTGTCGGTAACTGAATTGGCCGACGGCTCGCTGCTTACAGCGGGAATATCGCCCTGCGCATTCTCAGCGGTGCTGGTCAGCGGAGTATTTGGAATCTGCGCGACGGACGTTTGTGACTGGCGCGTCTCGTCAGGGATGGCGGTCTGGCCGTAGTCCTGGTTCCACTGCAAAACCATCAGGTAAGCAACGACTGCCAGGGCGACAAGCAGGATCGAGCGTTTGATATCCATGGTTACTCGGTCATCGAAGATGAATTGGAGGGGGTGTTGGAAGGCACGGGATCATAGCCGCCCGGATTCCATGGATGGCAACGGCCGAGCCTGCACAGGCTCAGCCAGCCACCGCGCAGCAGGCCATGAGTTTCGATGGCCTCTTGTGCGTAGCAGGAGCAACTTGGGTAGAAACGGCAGTGACTGGCCATCATTGGACTGATGGCGTACCGGTAGAGTCGAATTGGGACCAGCGCTAGCTTACGCATCAGCGGCGCTGCTCTGGGCCTGTTGTGGCTGGACCGGTGCAGGCGTACGAGACAGACGTCTCCATAGCTTGGCAAATTGCTTTGCGAGTTCTGCGTTGTCCAGTTCAGCTAGACCTTTACGCGAGATGACCACGATGTCCCACCCCGTCAGTTCCATCTGGTGGAGACGAAAGGTTTCACGCAGTTGCCGCTTGATGCGGTTGCGCTCTACCGAGAGCTTGACGCTCTTCTTGCCAATGACCAACCCGATTCTCGGGTATGGCAATTGATTTTCGCGCACCAGTAGCAGGACGTTCCTGCCCGGTAACTTGCCGGAAGGGGAGTCGAAGACAGCCTTGAACTGGCTCGGGGTCAGCAGACGCTTTTCCCGACCGAAGTCTCGACTCACTACCTGTTCCGGCGTCTTCAGACTGCCAGACGCTTACGACCTTTGGCGCGACGACGCGACAGGACGGCACGACCATTTTTGGTAGCCATACGAGCACGGAAACCGTGGGTACGAGCGCGCTTGAGGGTGCTGGGTTGGAAAGTGCGTTTCATGATGCGTTACCTGGTGATCCATTGCGGGCCGGAATGGCCCCCTTTTAAGAGACCGGCGATTGTAGAGAAGCCGCGCGGCGAGGTCAATTTCCAACCAGCACCGTACAGACAGAAAGTAATAGATAAAGAAAGAATATAAAGCTCCTCTTAATGCAGTGCTTATAGATGGTGATGTGCTTTTCTGTGGATAAACGGCTGGACGCTCTTGCCGATAAGGCTTACAGCTTTCCAAAACCTTCTGCGCAAACGGTGTGTTGACGGTGGATTTACGTTGTGTTTCCTGTGGGCTAAATGGCTTGTTATCCACAGGTGTGTTTGACCTTATCCTATGCACAGGCTTTTCCTATGGGCACTGGCGCGGTTATCAACAGGGCTTATGACCAGACGTTTTAGGTTGCGTCGGCTTGGAGCGCCCGTCGCTTTGCCTATAGAAACAGCCTTCTTACTGTGGATAACTGACGCGTCTCAGGGCTACAATGAGCTCCGTTTTAAGCTCGACAGCTTCTAGGAGACCTTGTGTCGGTGGAACTTTGGCAGCAGTGCGTTGACCTCTTGAGAGATGAGCTGCCGGCCCAGCAATTCAACACCTGGATCCGTCCGCTTCAGGTCGAATCAGATGAAGATGAATTGCGGATCTATGCACCGAATCGCTTCGTTCTCGACTGGGTTAACGAGAAGTATCTTTCGCGCCTGCTGGAACTGTTGTCAGAACGCGCATCAGGGCCGGCACCCTCTTTGTCGTTGCTGATAGGCAGCAGGCGAGTCGCTTCTACACGGCCGACTGCCGGTTCCGCACCTCGTTCTCAGTCGCAAGTTGGCGCTCCTGCGGCCGCTGCACCGCCTCCCGCTTCGTTCACCGAACCAGCAACCGCGGCTTCCGCTGCGCCTGTGGCAGCGCCTAGCTCGCCTTCGCGTCCAGCCGAACGTAACGTACAGGTTGAGGGTGGGCTCAAGCACACCAGCTATCTCAATCGGACCTTTACCTTCGAGAATTTTGTCGAAGGCAAATCCAACCAACTGGCGCGAGCTGCTGCCTGGCAGGTTGCAGACAATCCCAAGCATGGCTACAACCCGTTGTTCCTCTACGGAGGTGTAGGGCTTGGCAAGACTCACCTGATGCATGCGGTCGGCAATCATTTGCTAAAGAAAAACCCCAACGCCAAGGTGGTCTATCTTCATTCTGAGCGGTTCGTCGCGGACATGGTTAAGGCGTTGCAGCTCAACGCGATCAACGAGTTCAAGCGCTTCTATCGATCGGTGGATGCTTTGCTGATCGACGACATTCAGTTCTTCGCAAAAAAGGAACGGTCGCAGGAAGAGTTCTTTCACACGTTTAACGCGTTGCTAGAAGGTGGGCAGCAGGTGATTCTCACCAGTGACCGCTACCCCAAGGAAATTGACGGGCTTGAAGAGCGGTTGAAGTCTCGCTTTGGCTGGGGGCTGACGGTTGCGGTCGAACCGCCAGAACTCGAGACCCGTGTGGCGATCTTGATGAAAAAGGCTGACCAGGCCAACGTCGAGCTTCCCCATGATGCTGCCTTCTTCATTGCGCAGCGCATCCGATCGAATGTTCGCGAGTTGGAAGGTGCGCTGAAACGCGTAATCGCCCACGCCCATTTCATGGGGCGGGACATTACTATCGAGCTGATTCGTGAGTCGTTGAAGGACCTGCTCGCACTGCAAGACAAGTTGGTGAGTGTTGATAACATTCAACGCACCGTCGCGGAATACTACAAGATCAAAATATCCGACCTTCTGTCAAAACGACGCTCGCGTTCGGTCGCAAGACCCCGTCAGGTCGCAATGGCTTTGTCCAAAGAACTTACCAATCATAGCTTGCCGGAAATTGGCGACGCCTTTGGTGGGCGCGATCACACGACCGTGCTGCACGCCTGTCGTAAGATTGCCGAACTTCGCGAATTGGATGCTGATATTCGCGAGGATTACAAAAATTTGCTGCGTACTTTGACAACCTGAACAGACTGCGGCCATTTAATAGGCAAGGGACCAGACCATGCATTTCACTATTCAGCGCGAAGCCTTGTTGAAACCTCTGCAGCTGGTGGCCGGCGTCGTCGAGCGTCGCCAGACCTTACCGGTATTGTCGAATGTATTGCTGGTGGTTCAAGACCATCAGTTGTCGCTGACAGGCACTGATCTAGAGGTAGAGTTGGTTGGCCGTGTCGCCTTGGAGGATGCATCCGAACCCGGCGAAATCACGGTGCCGGCGCGCAAATTGATGGATATCTGCAAAAGCCTTCAGCCTGACGCGCTCATCGATATCCGGCTGGATGATCAGAAGATCGTAATCAAGTCCGGGCGCAGCCGCTTTTCTCTTTCGACCTTGCCAGCCAATGACTTTCCCACCGTTGAGGAAGGTCCTGGCTCGCTGAATTTCAGCGTTAACCAGGGCAAGATGCGTCGTCTCATTGAGCGCAGCAGCTTCGCCATGGCCCAGCAGGATGTGCGTTACTATCTGAACGGTATGCTGATTGAGGTTTCTAGCGGGATGTTGCGTGCAGTCGCGACGGACGGGCATCGTTTGGCGATGTGTTCCATGCAAGCCGGTATCGAACAGCCCGACCGACATCAGGTTATCGTCCCCCGCAAGGGCATCCTTGAGTTGGCAAGGCTACTGACGGATCAGGATGGCGAAGTCAGCATCGTCCTTGGCCAACACCACATTCGAGCCACTACAGGGGAATTCACCTTTACCTCTAAACTCGTTGACGGAAAATTTCCTGACTACGAGCGCGTTCTACCCCGTGGCGGCGACAAGCTGGTGGTTGGTGAACGTCAGACACTGCGCGAGGCGTTCAGCCGTACGGCCATTCTTTCCAATGAAAAATATCGCGGCATTCGGCTGCAACTGGAAACTGGCCTGTTGAAAATCCAGGCGAATAACCCTGAGCAGGAAGAAGCGGAAGAAGAAGTCGCGGTGGACTATACCGGCGGGGCTTTGGAGATCGGTTTCAACGTCAGCTATTTGCTTGATGTGCTGAGCGTCATGACCACCGATCAGGTCCGGCTAATTCTGTCCGATGCGAATAGTAGTGCTTTGGTTCAGGAATACGATAACGACGACTCGGCTTACGTCGTTATGCCGATGCGCCTGTAATCCACATTGAATGTCCCTTAGCCGCATCTCCGTCACCGGCATACGTAACCTCCAGCCGGTGACGTTAAACCCCTCCCCCCGGATCAACATCCTCTACGGTGATAACGGTAGCGGAAAAACCAGTTTTCTCGAGGCGATCCATCTCCTCGGAATGGCGCGCTCGTTCCGCAGCACGCGTCTGACGCCGGTCATAAGCCACGAGCATTCCAGTTGCACGGTCTTTGGTCAGGTCGAATTGGCTGATGAGCAGTCAACCGCCCTCGGCATCTCTCGAGATCGCAGCGGCGACGTACGCATCAGAATCAATGGCCAGAGCGTTCGAAGCGCAGCGGAACTCGCTGAGACGTTACCGTTGCAGCTGATCAATCCGGACAGTTTTCGCTTGCTCGAAGGTGCACCCAAGCTTCGCCGGCAGTTTCTGGATTGGGGGGTGTTCCACGTGGAACCCCGATTCCTCCATGCTTGGCAGCGCTTGCAGCAGGCCTTGAGGCAACGGAACCAGTGGCTGCGTCATGGTACACTTGACTCCGCGTCTCAGGCGGCTTGGAGCCGCGAGCTTAGCGCTGCGAGTGAGGAAATAGACGGGTACAGGCGGGCCTACATTCAAGCGCTGAAACCAATATTCGAGGTCACCTTGGCCGCGCTTTTGGATCTTCACGGTTTCCAGTTGAGTTATTACCGTGGCTGGGACAAAGGGCGTTCCCTGGCTGAGGTGTTGTCGGTGTCCATCGAACGCGACAGGCTCATGGGGCATACCCAGGCGGGTCCTCAGCGGGCTGACCTCCGATTGCGGGTAGCCAACCATAACGCTGCGGAAACCTTATCTCGTGGCCAGCAGAAACTGGTTGTGTGCGCGTTACGTATTGCGCAGGGCCATTTGGTCAGTGAAGCCAAACGAGGCCAGTGTATTTATCTGGTTGATGACCTACCGTCCGAGTTGGACGATCAGCACCGGCTGGCATTGTGCCGGTTGCTGGAACAACTGAATTGCCAGGTTTTTATCACCTGCGTTGATTCGAACGTATTGCGAGAAGGTTGGCGCCAAGACACGCCAGTCTCAATGTTTCACGTGGAACATGGTGCGATAGCCCAGGACCACGGCCCCTCGGGAGTGAAGGCATGAGCGAAAACCACACGTACGATTCGTCCAGTATCAAGGTCCTCAAGGGCCTTGATGCAGTACGTAAGCGCCCCGGTATGTATATCGGCGATACGGACGACGGCACTGGTCTGCACCATATGGTCTTCGAAGTCGTGGATAACTCGATTGACGAAGCGCTGGCAGGTCATTGCAACGATATATCAATCACCATACATGTTGATGAATCCATCAGCGTTCGTGACAACGGCCGTGGCATTCCAGTAGATATCCACGAAGAAGGTGTATCTGCAGCAGAGGTCATCATGACCGTCCTGCATGCTGGCGGTAAGTTCGACGACAATTCCTATAAGGTTTCCGGCGGTCTGCATGGCGTGGGTGTTTCGGTGGTGAACGCCTTGTCTGAGGAACTGATCCTGACCATTCGCCGCGAAGGAAAGGTATGGGAGCAGATCTATCGTCACGGTGTGCCGCAAGCGCCGCTCGCTGCAGTCGGTGAAACTGAGGATTCGGGCACCGAAATCCATTTCAAGCCCTCAGCCGAGACCTTTGCGAACATCCACTTCAGCTGGGATATTCTGGCTAAGCGGCTGCGTGAGCTGTCATTTCTGAACTCGGGTGTCGGCATTGTGCTGCGCGATGAGCGCAACGCCAAGGAAGAACTGTTCAAATACGAAGGCGGGCTCAGCGCCTTCGTGGCTTATCTCAACACCAACAAGACGCCAGTCAATGAGGTGTTCCACTTTAATATCCAGCGTGATGATGGCGTTGGTGTCGAAGTGGCGCTTCAGTGGAACGATAGTTTCAACGAAAATCTGCTCTGCTTCACCAATAACATCCCTCAGCGCGACGGTGGAACCCACTTGGCGGGCTTTCGTTCGGCGCTAACCCGGAACCTGAATAACTACATTGAGCAAGAAGGGCTGGCCAAGAAGCATAAGGTCGCTACGACTGGCGATGATGCGCGTGAAGGTCTCACAGCGATTATCTCGGTTAAGGTGCCAGACCCGAAGTTCAGTTCGCAGACTAAGGACAAGCTCGTCTCGTCCGAAGTGAAGACCGCAGTCGAGCAAGAGATGGGCAAGCATTTCGCGGATTTCCTGCTCGAGCACCCCAACGAGGCGAAGGCGGTGGTCGGCAAGATGATCGATGCCGCGCGAGCTCGTGAAGCCGCACGCAAGGCGCGCGAGATGACCCGACGCAAGGGTGCTCTGGATATTGCCGGCCTTCCCGGCAAGCTGGCCGACTGCCAGGAGAAGGACCCCGCCCTCTCCGAACTCTACATAGTGGAGGGTGATTCCGCGGGCGGTTCTGCCAAGCAGGGCCGCAACCGCAGGACCCAGGCTATCCTGCCGCTCAAGGGCAAGATCCTCAACGTCGAGAAGGCTCGTTTCGACAAGATGATCTCCTCGCAGGAGGTTGGCACGCTGATCACCGCGCTTGGTTGTGGCATCGGTCGTGATGAGTACAACATCGATAAGTTGCGCTATCACAACATAATCATCATGACCGATGCGGACGTCGACGGCTCTCATATTCGGACGCTGTTGCTGACATTCTTCTTCCGCCAGCTGCCGGAGCTGATCGAGCGCGGCTATATCTACATCGCTCAGCCGCCTTTGTACAAGGTTAAGCGGGGCAAGCAGGAGCAATACATCAAAGACGACGAGGCAATGGACGAGTATTTGACTCAGTCAGCTCTCGAGGACGCAAGTCTGCACGTCAATGAGCATGCGCCTGGTCTGTCAGGTGAAGCGTTGGAACGCCTGGTTAACGATTACCGCACTGTGATGAAGACGCTGCAGCGCCTGTCGCGACTCTATCCACAGGAGCTGACCGAGCACTTCATCTACCTGCCACGCGTGTCGGTTGAACAGCTAGGTGATCATGCGGCTATGCAGGCGTGGTTGGAGCCCTATGCGGCGTTGCTCAAAGGCGTCGAACGTTCCGGGCTTGCGTACAAGGTAAGCTTGCGCGAGGACAAGGAACGCAACGTGTGGCTCCCTGAGGTCGAGATCGTTTCACATGGCCTGGCCAGTTACATCACATTCAACCGCGATTTCTTCGGTAGTAATGACTACAAGACCGTAACGGTGCTCGGGGACAAGCTGAACAGCTTGCTCGAGGAAGGGGCCTACGTTCAGCGCGGCGAGCGCAAGAAGCCGGTGACGACCTTCAAGCAGGCGTTGGACTGGCTGATGACTGAGGGAACCCGTCGTCATAGCGTTCAGCGATACAAAGGTCTCGGTGAGATGAACCCTGACCAGCTCTGGGAGACCACAATGGACCCGGCTGTTCGACGCATGCTTAAGGTAACGATTGAGGATGCGATTGGAGCCGATCAGATATTCAACACGTTGATGGGCGATGCGGTCGAGCCTCGCCGCGACTTCATCGAATCCAACGCGTTGGCTGTTTCCAATTTGGATTTCTAAAATCCGATTCGTGGTAATCAAACCCGGCGCAAGCCGGGTTTTTTGTTCCACGTGAAACATTGCTCCTTGATAGCTTGGCTACATGGCAGTGCAATGTTTATTCAATTTTCGCAATCCCCCTCCTCCCCGTAAGCTCAACACCATTAAGAGTTCAGCTTCCCGTCCCTATGCAGGGACCAGATTATTACGGGGTCTCTAATGCTCGACAGCAATTTGAAAGCGCAACTGAAAACCTATCTGGAAAAGGTCACCCAGCCGTTCGAGATCGTTGCATCCCTCGATGACGGCGCCAAATCCCAGGAAATGCTCGCCATGCTGGAAGACATTACCAGCCTGAGCGACAAGATCACCCTGCGCACCGACGGCAATGACGTCCGCCAACCTTCGTTCGCGCTCAACCGTATCGGTGGCGACATCAGCCTGCGTTTCGCCGGCATTCCGATGGGCCACGAATTCACCTCGCTGGTGCTGGCCTTGCTGCAGGTCGGTGGTCATCCGTCCAAGACCGCACCTGAAGTCATCGAGCAGATCAAGAACCTCGACGGCGAATACAACTTCGAAACCTATTTCTCGCTGTCCTGCCAGAACTGCCCGGACGTGGTCCAGGCGCTGAACCTCATGGCCGTGCTCAACCCGAACATCCGCCACGTCGCTATCGACGGTGCGCTGTTTCAGGAAGAAGTCACAATTCGCCAGGTCATGTCTGTGCCGAGCATCTACCTCAACGGTGAATTGTTCGGTCAGGGCCGCATGGGTGAAGAGGAGATTCTGGCCAAGCTCGATACCGGCGCCTCGGCGCGCGATGCCGAGAAGCTCAGCGCCAGGGATGCTTACGACGTGCTCGTTGTCGGTGGTGGTCCAGCGGGCGCTGCAGCGGCCATCTATGCGGCGCGCAAGGGCATCCGTACCGGTGTCGCAGCCGAGCGTTTCGGTGGTCAGGTGCTCGACACCATGGCCATCGAGAACTTCATTTCGGTCACCGAGACCGAAGGCCCGAAGCTGGCGCGAGCACTGGAAAACCACGTGCGCGAATACGACGTCGATATCATGAACCTGCAGCGCGCCGCCCAGCTCATCCCGGGCTCCGATGGCGGGCTGCACGAGATCAAGCTGGAGAACGGTGGCTCGCTGAAGGCCAAGACCTTGATCCTGGCGACCGGTGCGCGGTGGCGCGAAATGAACGTGCCCGGTGAGCAGGAATACCGCGGCCGTGGCGTCGCCTACTGCCCGCACTGCGATGGCCCGCTGTTCAAGGGCAAGCGTGTGGCGGTGATCGGTGGTGGCAACTCTGGCGTGGAAGCGGCCATCGACCTGGCTGGCATCGTCGCCCAGGTCACGCTGCTCGAGTTCGACAGCCAGCTGCGTGCCGATGCCGTGTTGCAGAAGAAGCTGCACAGCCTGCCCAACGTCACCGTAATCACCAGTGCACTGACCAGCGAAGTCACCGGCGATGGTAAGAAGGTCACCGGGCTTACCTACAAGGACCGCAACTCCAGCGAATTCCATGAGCTGGAGCTGGAAGGCATCTTCGTACAGATCGGCCTGCTACCAAACTCAGATTGGTTGAAGGGTACGGTAGAGCTGACGTCGCGCGGCGAGATCATCGTCGATGCGCGTGGCGAGACCTCGCTGCCGGGTATCTTTGCCGCTGGCGACGTCACAACCGTGCCGTACAAACAGATCGTCATCGCTGTTGGTGAGGGCGCCAAGGCGTCGCTAAGTGCCTTCGATCACCTGATCCGCAGCTCTGTCGAAGACTGAGCGTCGAAGTAAAAAGAAAGGGGAGCAGACCAAGGTCTGCTCCCCTTTTTATTTGCACGTGTGTGAATCAGACGTTGCGCTCGAGGTCTGCCACGGTCGTATTGATCCAGTCTTCGGCGCGCTGATTGAGCTCAGCTGCTGCACGAGGACCTTCGCTCTCAGCGTGCATGGCTGGGCCGATGACAACCTGGATGGTCCCCGGCCGTTTACCCCATCCCGACTTCGGCCAGAACGTACCGGCATTGTGCGCTACCGGCAAGATCGGGAGTTTGGCGTTGACTGCCAAGGCAGCACCGCTGCGCGAGAACTTGCCAACCTGCCCGACAGGAACGCGCGTCCCCTCTGGAAAAATCAGCACCCAGGCGCCTTGCTCTAGCCGCTCCAGTCCCTGTTTAGCAACTTGGCGCAATGCCTCTTTGGGGTTCTCACGGTCAATCGCAATCGGCTTGAGCAGCCGAATCGCCCATCCAAAAAACGGGACGTTGAGCAATTCACGTTTGAGCACCTGGCTCAACGGCTCGAAGTAGGCCGAAAGAAAAAACGTTTCCCAGGTGCTCTGGTGTTTGGAAAGAATCACGCAGGGCTTTTCCGGAATGTTCTCCGCACCCCTCACCTCATAGCGCAACCCGATGATGGTCTTGGCTAACCATACGGCGCTGCGACACCAGGTCTGGACCACGAACCGGTAGCGCGTGCGGAACGACATGAAGGGTGCGAAAACCAGACTGACCAAACACCAGGCGAAGGCCGTGAATGACAGCAGTAGGTAGAACAACAGGATGCGTATCGGCAGCAAGACGTTCATCGTTTGGCTCCCAACAGATGATCGACCACGGCTGCCAAATCATCGAACACCTGAGTGCCGGTTGGTAGCGGACCTTTTGCAGTCTTCGAGCCCTTTCCGGTGCGAACCAGGTTAGGAATGCCGCCGAGGCGCATCCCTGCATGCAGATCGCGCTGGCTGTCGCCCACCACAGGGACACCTGTGAGGCTTTCAAGATGAAAGTGCTCGGCGATCTGCTCGAACAACCCGGGCAGTGGCTTGCGGCAATCACAGCCATCGTCGGGGCCATGCGGGCAATGCACGATCAGATCGACGCGACCGCCCTCTTCCATCACCAGTTGCTGCATTTTGAAATGCATGTCGCCGAGTGTGGTGGCGTCGAACAGGCCGCGGGCAAGGCCGGATTGGTTGGTGGCAACTGCCACCGTCCAGCCAGCGTTGCATAGCCGTGCGATCGCCTTGATCGAGCCGGGGATCGGAATCCATTCTTCCAGGCTCTTCACATAGGCGTCGGAGTCCTCGTTGATCACGCCGTCGCGATCCAGCACGATCAGCTTCACCGGCTTAGCCAAGTGCGGAAATATCGGCAACGCCAAGGAACAATCCTCTCAACCGGGCAAGCAAGGCATAGCGGTTGGCGCGAACCGAAGCGTCTTCGGCGTTGACCAATACCGCCTCGAAAAAGGCATCCACCGGACCGCGCAGGTGCGCCAGACGCTCGAGCGCCTCGCGATACTGACGATCCGCAGCCAGGGGCTGCACGGCTTGTTCGGCCTGCTGCAGCGCAGAATACAAAGAGAACTCGGTGGCATTGTCGAAGTAACGAGGCTCGACGGTTTCCGGTAGCTTTGCTTCGAACTTGCTCAGCAGATTCGAGACGCGCTTGTTCGCAGCCGCCAAGGCTTCGGCTTCCGGCAGATTGCGGAACGCCTGTACGGCTTGCACGCGCTGATCGAAGTCCAACGCTGAGCCCGGCTGTACGGCACGAACCGATAGATAGGACGCCACCTCGACGCCCTCGTCTTCGTACCGCGCACGCAAGCGATCAAAAATGAAATCGAGGACCTGATCCGCCAGGCCTTCAGTCTTGACCTGACCTCCGAACTGGTTAATGGAGAAGCGCACGGCAGCAACCAGATCCAGATCCAGACGCTTTTCGATCAGGATGCGCAGAATGCCCAAGGCCGCGCGGCGAAGCGCGTAAGGGTCCTTGCTGCCGGTGGGAAGCATGCCAATGCCAAAGATGCCCACCAGCGTATCCAGCTTGTCGGCCACCGCCAGGATGGCACCTGTGTGGGTAACCGGCAGCTCTGCACCCGCACCGCGGGGCATGTATTGCTCATTCAATGCCAGGGCAACGTCGGTGGGTTCACCGTCGTTGACGGCGTAGTAATAACCCGCAATTCCCTGCATTTCCGGGAATTCGCCGACCATCTCGGTGGCCAGGTCGCATTTGCTCAGCAGGCCCGCGCGCGCCGCCCACTGGGCATTGCCTTCGGTGCGTTCGGCAATGAATGCGGCCAGCCTGGAGACTCGCACCGCCTTGTCGTACACAGTCCCAAGCTGAGCCTGGAAGACCACGTTTTTCAAGCGCTCATTGAAGCTGTCGAGCTTCTGTTTCTTGTCCTGCTTGAAGAAGAACTCGGCATCGGTGAGGCGCGGACGCACCACTTTCTCGTTACCCGCAACGATCTGAGCCGGATCCTTGGATTCAATGTTGGCAACTGTGATGAAGCGCGGAAGCAGCTTGCCGTTGGCGTCCAGCAGGCAGAAGTACTTCTGGTTGTCCTGCATGGTGGTGATCAACGCTTCCTGTGGTACTTCAAGGAAGCGTTCTTCGAACGAACACACCAGCGGTACAGGCCATTCGACCAGCGCGGTCACTTCGTCCAACAGCGCTGGCGGCACGATAGCACTGCCGTTCTGCTCGCTGGCCAGCTGCTCGACACGCTTGGCGATCAGCTCGCGGCGTTCGGCAAAATCGGCAATGACATGAGCGCCGCGCAGGTCTTCCAGATAGCTTGTCGGCTTGGAAATGCGAACTGGGCTCGGGCTATGGAACCGGTGGCCACGCGATTCGCGACCGGCGCGTTGAGTCAGGATGGTGCAGTCAACGACCTGATCACCGAATAGCATGACCAGCCACTGGGTTGGCCGGACGAACTCTTCCTTGCGAGCGGCCCAGCGCATGCGCTTCGGAATTGGCAGCTCGTTAAGCGATGTCTCGACGATAGCGGGCAGCAGCTCAGCAGTCGCCTGGCCAGGTATCGAGCGGCTGTATCGGAGTTTGGCGCCGCTGCGGTCGACTTCGGCAAGGTCCACGCCGCACTTGCGCGCAAAGCCCAGGGCGGCCTGGGTCGGTTCGCCTTCTGCGTCGAACGCCGCCTGCAGCGGCGGCCCGTCGAGGTTGATGCTGCGATCAGGCTGCTCGGTGTCGAGCTGCTCGATCAGCACTGCGAGACGTCGCGGTGCGGCAAACGCCTGTACCCGGCCATGCTTGAGACCAGCGTCCTTCAAGCCTTTCTCGATGCCCGTGCGAAACGCGTCGGACAACTTGCCCAAGGCCTTGGGCGGCAGCTCTTCTGTGCCGAGCTCGACCAGGAAATCCAGTGCACTCATTCTGCAGCCTCCAGCTTGGCCAGTACTTCGTCACGCAGGTCCGGGGTGGCCATGGGAAAGCCGAGTTTGGCGCGTGCCTGCAAATAACTCTGCGCCACCGAGCGAGCCAGTGCCCGCACGCGCAGGATGTACTGCTGCCGCGCAGTCACCGAGATGGCCCGGCGAGCATCCAGCAGGTTGAAGGTATGCGAGGCCTTCAGCACCATTTCATAGGTGGGCAACGGCAGCTCCAGTTCGATCAACCGGTTGGCTTCCGATTCGTAGAAGTCGAACAGTTCGAACAGCTTGTCGACGTTGGCGTGTTCGAAGTTATAGGTGGACTGTTCCACCTCGTTCTGATGGAACACATCGCCATAGGTGACGGTGCCGAACGGGCCGTCCGTCCAGATCAGGTCGTAGACCGAGTCGACACCCTGCAGATACATCGCGAGTCGCTCGAGACCGTAGGTGATTTCGCCGGTAACGGGATAGCACTCAATGCCGCCGACCTGCTGGAAGTAGGTGAACTGGGTGACTTCCATACCGTTGAGCCAAACCTCCCAGCCGAGCCCCCAGGCGCCCAGCGTCGGCGATTCCCAGTTGTCTTCGACGAAGCGCACATCGTGTACCGAGGTGTCGACGCCGATGCGACGCAGCGACTCCAGATACAGGTTCTGGATGTTGTCCGGGTTGGGCTTGAGCACGACCTGAAACTGGTAGTAGTGCTGCAGACGGTTGGGGTTCTCGCCATAACGACCATCGGCAGGGCGACGCGAAGGTTGAACATAGGCTGCGTTCCAGGTTTCAGGACCGACAGCGCGCAAGAATGTGGCGGTGTGGAAGGTGCCGGCACCCATTTCCATATCGTAGGGTTGCAGAACAACGCAACCCTGCTCTGCCCAATAGCTTTGCAGGGCGAGGATCAGGTCTTGGAAGGTGCGCACGGCAGGCGTAGGCTGGGTCAAAATTTCACCTGTGCTGGCTTCGACAGAAAGCCTCGGAGTATACCCGATAACGGCTCGAACCCGTGGAGACACGTGCTCTACGGCGTAGCGCCGGTCGCACTTCCGATCGGCTTTTCGCCCCGTTCAAGGATCTGAAAACATGCCGCGTTGCGCCTGGTGCAGTGACGACCCGTTATACATCGACTACCACGACAGCGAGTGGGGTGTTCCCACCCGTGATCCTCAAGTCCTCTTCGAATTTCTCATTCTTGAAGGCGCCCAGGCGGGACTGTCCTGGATCACGGTATTGCGCAAGCGAGAGCGTTATCGCCAGGTGTTGTTCGGCTTCGATCCGAAGCGTCTGGCACGGATGACCGATGCGGAGATCGACGAACGCATGCTCGACGCCGGCATCATCCGCAACCGTCGAAAACTCGAAGCCGCACGGCGCAACGCCCAGCTCTGGCTCGAGTTGGAAGACCCGGCGGGTTGGTTGTGGTCCTTCGTTGGGGGCGAGCCGAAGATCACCATTTCGAGTCG
>Ga0222713_10001210_pt1 | contig 29423 bp, 42 predicted proteins | sample C33_649DmetaG_FD_165061 | JGI IMG/M metagenome (GOLD analysis project Ga0222713, IMG submission 165061) | Estuarine water microbial communities from San Francisco Bay, California, United States - C33_649D | ecosystem: Environmental > Aquatic > Marine > Unclassified | place: USA: California... | reverse complement strand
TACATTAAAACATTATACTTGTGTATATCGTATTTTTGTACAACTTTTATAGCTGCTAGAACTTTGGATTTCCATCCATCACCAACATCTATAATTTTAATTTGTGAATTAAGGAGTAGTGGGAATAGTACTATGGCAACAATGAAACGCATTCTTGTATGGCTTTTTTTATAGCAGAAGAAACTGTAGTTTTTTGAAACGGAATGCCGTCCTGCAACTCTATCATCACAGCCCTTACCTCTGTTTCTGATTCACCAACTCCTTCATACTTTTTGTTTTTAAAATAAAATCGTACACCAACTTGAGTAACCTGATTAGATCGTTCGTAACCAGCTATTCTTAGAGTTGTTTTTGGAATACCAAAATAATAAATTTCTATTTGTATTGCATCACCGGCGTTAGACAAACAATATTTTTCAGACAGCAAATCTTCTGCCATCTGCTTTACACCAAAGCGTATATCGCGATTACCCAACTCGCGAAGCTTTGCAGTGCAATATACGGTATCTACTCGTATGCAGTTTTGACTTGATAAAACAAAAGACATAAATAAAAATATAAACAATATACACCTCATTGTGTGAAACCTGTCCTTAATAAGTATACTGTTGAAGATCCTCCATTGATAGGAGATATAGTTAATGTTTGTACTCCTGGATAGGTAGTTTTTAGGTTTGTAGATCCGTTTTTAATTATACTCCATTCAGTACTATTGAATAATCTATAATCTGGTGAGTTTGGGAATGCAGCAAATCGTCCTGATATTCTACCAAACAATAAATAAGAATCTGCTATTGAAATATGACCATCATTGTTAATATCCATTTGATAGTACAATTTAGAGTTTAATGGAGTATTGGTTAGTAGCATTTGTGAAGGATACTGAGCTTGTACAGCTGTAAGAGATGGAGTGATAAGTGATTCTATTCTAACTTCAAACTGATATGATTGAGCATCTAAGTTAGGTGTCATGCTAAATGTTCCGTTAGCGTTAGTTAAATAAGTACCCTTTAAACTAAAAGTTACTTCAGGTGCTGATGGAGTAAATCGTATTGAGTGGTTTGTTACTGACCAAGCAGATGCATTTTTACCACCAGCAGGAACTACATTTGAGTTATCTACATTTACTAAACCTGCTGTTGCATTGTATCCACCACATAAAGGTTTAGAAGCATAATTAATATCTATTATACCAGTTGTTTCATATATTATAAACTGAAATGTATGTAAGTTGCTTCTACAACCATAATGAGGTACCTGATTAAAGGATACAACTAAAGAACGATTAGGAGCAGTACCTAAGGTTGTATAAAATATATTTGCATTACCAGGATATAAGTCTTCCCAATCTCCTAAGATTGTATTCATAGGAGATGAAGCATTTGGAATATAAGCAGCTACGTATCCTGAAGTTTGATTAGGACTAAACCCAATCCAACCATTTGATCCAACATAAAATTGAGTGTAAGTGTTTCCAAAATAAGTAAACGAAAATCCTATGTTAAAAGGACCATGCGTTACATCGTCTGAAGAAGGTATAGCAGTTCCATTATTGTAAACTGCATTTGCTGGATATGTTGGATACGTAACGTCATAGGGATCTGTTCTTCTACCGTACAAGCTAACTGGTATATTTGCTAGGCCTTGTTCGTTTGCTCCCAACACTAAACCAGAATAAGTGAATGGTTGAGCTTGTATGATTGAACAGAATAATAGTATTATAGCTACTAACTTTTTCATAGTGCAAATCTTGTTCCACACATAATGGTAAAGTTTAATACATCCTCCTTAATAGCATAAGTACCACCCAGATTGATATTAAACTTAAACCTCTTTGTTATACCTATGTTCGTTCCTAAGATTGGCATGATTACGTATGGTGATTTTAAAACAATATCATTATAGTAGCTTATGAATGGGGCATATATAAATAGACCCATCATTTTTACATCAACACGCTTTGCAACTTTCCAGTCATACATCCCACCAGTAACAAAAGCAGTACCTACAAACTTTTCTTGAAACAACTGACCCCAAGAGGTTGTCATTAGGTAGATTACTTTAGCTTTTTTAACAGACCACATCTGACCAAACGCTGCAGTACCGTATAACGATCCTTTACCAATAAAGCTTGCAGTTCCAGTTACAGAAATTAAATCTATTCTTTTCTTATGCATAAAGGCATAAAAAGCTGTTACATTAGGGCCATTGGTTAGCGATGTGTAATCAATCATTACACCATGAGTTCTACGACCATCCCAACGCATTGAAGTAAATCCACCAGTTACTTTTCCTCCATAAACAACATCATTGTTTTTAAAGTTAAAGCCTGTAAAGTCGCTACTGAGAACTGTTGTAGGCTTGTTACCTTCACTCTTTCCAGAAGCGTTAGCAATTGAACTAACAGCCCCACCTAAAACATTACTTTGCTTAGTTTCTTCTTTAGGTGTTGCATTACTACTTTGATCTGGTGTAGAAGTTTCATTTTCTTTTGACGTTGCAGTTGGTACATCTTGATCACCTTGTGCATTACTTTGGTCACTTTGTGCTCCATTTGCTTGTTGATTTTGAGGTGCAGGTGGGTTTACAGATGACTGAGTCTGGCCACCTCCGCTTTCAGTTGGTTGATTCGTAGTCCCAGAGTTTCCTCCTTGTACATTAGTTGAAGAGTTAGTTGATGAGTTAGAGTTTTGAGTTGTTCCGGATCCGTTGTTTGCGGAATTTGATTGAGTAGCTCCTTCACCAGCTTGGTTATTATTATTGGTTGTTGTGATTCCATTAGTAGGTGTTTGTGAATTTTGGTTAGTCTCTTGAGACTGGCTGTTACCGGTTTGTGGAGTTTGTTCACCTTTGTCGTCTTTTTTATCTTCTTTCTTACTTGATGACGATTGTGCTCCTCCAACAAACGATGTCACATCTAACATTCCTCCTCCGGATAATTCCGAAGCTTGATCTGCTCTTATATCGCTTATAGCAGATAGGGAATTAAGTAACCCTATAACATTGATTGCTGTTCCTTGTGCAATATCAACAACACCAGTTAAACCTACTGCTGTACCACAAGGACTGTTTTGGCCATACTGATCAAATACACCAGAAGCCCATGTTTCAAAACTACCGTTTAAGATATCTGTTTTAGAAAACGTTTTGATTTGTTTATAATATGTAACTGTTATACCATCATTTGGTACATTTAATGTTTTAAGAGATCCAGTGCAGGGATCGATATAAGAATAAGTTAGTGTTTGGCTGCTAACAGTAAAACATAACAGTAAAAATATGCTTAATAGCAGTTTCATTTTCTAAAAATACCCTTTTTAATCATTCTAGAAACAATTCTGGAGCTAGCGGTTTCAAGGGATTTTTTAGTTGTAATGCCTATTGTTGATTGGTTGAATTTTATATCATCTACATCCGATAAGATAGAAGATGTTTTAACTGTAGAAGCTTCACCTAACCCACTACCAGTTAAAACTTCACCTGATTGTGCATCAACAAATTTTACTTGAAGACCTAACCTTGTTGTTTGGGTTGCTTTAGCGCTGCCTGTTATTTTTACAACTTCATCTTCTGATACACTAAAGTCATATACTTCAATGTACACAAAATATCTTGCTAATTTTATCTTACCACGTCCATCAATTTTGTTTTCAGTAAATCCTTTATCTGAAGCTTTAAATTGTTGGATCATTCTTTCTTTTATTTCAAGTTTATCTTCTGTGAAGACAAAACGATTAGTCATTTCTAAGTACTCCAATACTATATTTGTTACACCCAAACCAACACGTTTGTCTTTAAGTTCAGGATACATAGAATAAAGCTCTTCGTTTATTCCTATCTTCAATAGCTGAATAGGAATTTGTATTGTATCATTATAATCTGATACAGCGTCTATAGATTGTTTCTTTTCAAACTCAGCTTGGTACTGCTCTGTTTGGATTGAACCAATTTGAGCAGTACCGTAGTTGAATAATGAAGTAACAAATATAAAAACTAATAAATAATGCATTACTCTTCTGATTGAGTTTCAGATGGAGTTGGGTTTTTTCTATTGATCCACTTGTCAACAGAAGCAATACCAAATGCACCTAAAACAATTACCATAAAGCCATCAAAGATATACTCGTTAATAAGCAATTCTTTTCCCATCCAACCAGTTATTAAGTCAACAGCCATAGCAGCTACCATTACAATAAATGAAGCAAAGCCTACTACTGATTTTTCGTTGATTGAATTGTTGTCGTTAAATAAGTCTTTAAAAAATCCCATTGTGTGTGTTTTTAGATTGTTTTACCATGGAGCGTCGCTGGATTCGCTCTTTTTCTTTTCTTCTTTTTTCTCAACTGGTTTCTCTACTACCTTCTCCTTGATAATAGTTGTAGTACCACCAGCCTTCTGCTGTTGAGTATTTTCTTGGTTTTGTTGAACATTTACAATAACTGGAGCAGGCGCAGGAGCAGCTGCTTCGGTTTTGTGTTCTTCTTTAGCATCACCATGACCACCAAACAAGGTAGTAGATAACCAAATACCTCCTCCAGTGATTACAGTTGTTAATGTACCAATGATTGTTTTCTTTAATCCAGACCAAGATCCGTCGTTAGTTTCTGGTGTGTTTGTTTCTTCTGACATAGATTACTTTATTAGAATTGTTTTGTTTGTTACTACTTTAGTTGTGGTTTTTAGTACAGTGTAATATACTCCTGGAGCTAAATCTTTTAGGTTTGCAGAGTAGCTGTAAGTACCATCAGGAAGACGTTGGTTTAGTACATTTATTACTTGCTTGCCATTAATATCTACAAAGGAAAGGTCTACAACATCTTCCATTTGATTGTTAAATTGAATGATAACTTCTCCAGTAGTTGGATTTGGAAACACTAACATTTCTTCGTTTTTAAGAACTAAGCCAGGACCCATTCTTCTAATCTGTGCTACACCGTTTGTAAATCCTATATTCATGTCCATTGCATATTCATTTCCTACAAACTTACGAGATGTGTATAATGGACTTTTACCCCATTCACCTTGAGGTGACTTAGCTACAAACAAAAGTGTAAAAGCAGTTTCACCATTTTCTAATAACTTTTTACCGGCAGAAGCATCATACCCTCCCCACTCTACTACACCGTCAGTTGGATTAATAAAGCTCATCCAACCCATTGTTTTGGTTGTATTGTTAAGTCCTTTGAATACTAATAAGTCTCCATCGTATTTGAGAGCTAATTGTAAAGCTCCAAGCTTACGACCACCAGTTAATACCTTTACTGGAACCTCAACCATATTACCATCGTTTACAGTAATGTTTGGTAAGTTAACTTCAACCCAAGGCAAATCAACATCGTATTCAACAGCTTCATCAATTACATAGCTATAAGTGTTAGCTGGGTTAACAATTTGAACTGGTCTTACACGAGCCATGTGATAACCGGTCATGTTAGCATCACCCGGAACCAACACATAAAAGTTAGCTGAGTCAGGTTGTCCTGGAAGTATATTGTAAGTAAAATTAGTTACACCAGTTATTGTTGCTGATTGGTTTACATTTGGATTACTTACTACAGTTGAATACTCGGTAGGAGTAAAGAATTTAATATCCATTACGTTGTTTGGCCAAGTAGAAAAACGACCTGCTATTCTACCAAACACTCCATAAGCATCTGAAATTGTTACATCGTTAGATCCGTTTACATCTGCTGCATAGTAATCCCAAGCTTGTGGTGTAACAGATCCTACAACCCAACTATTAATCATTTGAGCATCAGCAGTTGTAATTACGTTACCTACTCCCATTGTATCACCTCTCACCTCAAAGCGTACATCATAAAAACTAGTATCAATTGGTTGTTGAAACTGATATTGACCTAAAGTATTTGTAGTTACTGTAGACACCAAAGACCAGCTGTTTGTTGCTTTTGGTTTTCTATAAAACCCTATGTTTAAGCTTTTAGATGGAGTTGAGTTTACGTTGGTGAAAGTACCATGAAACTTAATCTCAGGACGTACAAAAACACCTCCATAGTTGTGTAAGGATAAAGCAATATCATTACCAGGTTGCTCTGCAGCTACTTGAGAAAAAGTTTGTGTGCCTGTAAAGGTTAAAGGAGCTATTGGACCTAAATTTAAAAAGGTAGCAATTGGTGTAGTGTGTGTTAAAGTCACATCAAACATCTCACCGTCAGGTATAGTATAAAGAGCACTTGGACCAGTATACACTAATGTTATTGTTATGTATCCATTAGCGTTATCATCTACATACTGATGATACAAGTTTGCTGGAGATCCTATAAGGGATACTGTAGCAGAAGAAAATGCATTTTTATCATAGAACACTCTAAACTGAGTACCAGTGATCTTAGATATAGTAGTATTTTTTAATGTTATTTTTGCTGATGTATAACCTTGTGTAGCAGTTCCAACAGCATAAGTTCCATCAATAATAGCCCATATACCAGGAGATGGTGCTGGCGGACCAGTTTGACCGATTGCAGCGTAACCCATAGCTATTAAGCATAGCAATGCGTTAATTAAATTTTTCATGTGCGTAAGTGTGTGTTACGCTAATAAATATCTTGGGATTTGTTATCCTACTCGATTAACTGTAACAATTACGGATGGAATGAAAGGTCCAATGCTAGAACCAGTTGCTAGTAACTGCACATTACCAACAGTACCACCATACATTAGTTGAGCTGTTTCATTTGCGGTTGTTGTTTTTACAAAAAAGTTCCAAGCCGCTACAACTCGTTCATCAGATCCACCTGCCAAAGTAATGTCTGTATTTGTATTTGGAACATCTGTACCATTTTGTCTTAACCAAATAAATACGTTTGATTTAGTACCTGAGGTTTTGGTTATCTGAGTCGAAAACTGAATATCATATACTCCTGGATTTGCAAACGTAATATAGCTCTGGTCTGGGTTTGCTACAGTCACATTGCTAGAAAAATCCGTAGTGCTAAATGACATTGAATACAAAGCACTAGGAGTAGTTACATACATTGAAGCAGTATGGTAAGCAGATAAGTAATATGAGTTAGCTTCATATGAACCAGATGCTAATGTAGCAAATGTTGTTTGTTTAGTTATTCCTCCTTGTACTAAAGGAAATATTTCAGCTCCTGTTAACGCACTGGCTGAAGGTAATTGGGATATGGGTAAATTTGGCATATTATATTCTTGCGGTTACTTGTATAGTAGATCCATCTTCTTGTAATATTAAATAGTAGTCAGTTTGTCCGTAAAGCACATAAGACTCTTCTTGTGCAAGATCTCCAGTTACAGTAATCCTATCACCAGTACCTCTTACAACCTCAGCACGCATTAAGTTAAACTGATATACATAAAGTTGGTATTGGGCTGTTTGTTCGTTTATAGATAATCGTGCAACGTGTGGTTGCTTCACAAATTGCTGCCACGATATAAACCCATCATGCATCATATAGCTACATCACCAGCCTCCGTAGTGTGAACTATTTTTAGCTTTACATTAGGATACCTTATCTTTAATGCTGTTACAGCGGATACATTCTTTGCAGAGTCATCTATAAACACAATATCAATATACCCCTTTTTAATCTCTTTTTCAATATAATCTGCTTTGTGTTGTGGATTATTAGACCCTAATGCAATTACGTAAATATCCAAGTTGTAATTACGTTTAAGATATAGCTTAACTGGAAATGCTAATCTGCGAGCTGTAAGTATAGTTGTTTTAACGCCAGGCGATTCAGCAGCTTTTTTTAACAGCTCTACATTCCGCTGAATAGGAGATGCCTTTTTAATGATAGCATCAAACTCTTTAAAGTTAAATAAATCTCCAGGTTTAGGTTCATATACAGCAAACTCAGCTGGCGTTAATTCAAATCGTTTTACGCCATTTCGCACATGAACTTTTGCACTTACTTTAGCTAAAGTATCGTCAAAATCAAAGATGCGGAGTTTCCTACTGGAAGCTAATTCCTTGAGCATTTAATATAAATATCACGTAAATACGTTCACGTGAAAATGCCCCATTTTAGGTCGTTGTAATTAGTTGATAATCAGAGTGTTAGTGACCGGTAAAATCCCGGATATAAGAGCGTTTTTTAGCCAAAATGAGTACAAATACCAACGGAAAAATGCCCTCCTATAAACGAAGAAAAACCGGCTTAAAATCGATTTTACCGGCTGTTTTTAGTGGAATTGCCGGTGGAAGATGGAGGGGTAAAAAACCGGATTTTTCGATAAAAAACGTAATAAATTGTATCGTTAATTCTCCCCATTCTAGTGGTAGAAATAGTGTCTCCATTCTCTAGAATTGCGCAGTATTTGGGAGAAATTTCCTCGTGAATACTTGTTTGTTTTTTGCGCATTATTTGCGTGATTACGTGCTTTTCAACACGTTCAATATCGTGGGATTGAGGAGTACAAAAACATAAAAAAAGTAGGACTAAAAACGAAAATCTCATAGTCTAACATAAGAAAAAAATAAGAAACTACAACCTAAAAAGTTGTAAAAGTAGCATCGGGATTTATTTGAGACAGATCAGCTATCACATAAGACTCTAATGCTTTTACTAAGTCTGTATATGGATTGGTTGCTGGGGTAGGATATGTTAAAGTAGCAATGTTAATTTGCTGATAAGGTATGGCAGTTACTTGCATCATGCTTCCGTCTTTTTCAACAAAAACATTTACATCCATTGTTAGATTTCCTCTGTAAGCCAAATGAGGTACTAAGGTTAATTCCGGATCTTTATAATAAGTTAATCCGCCTATCTTTATCATTCCAGTTGCTTTGATTGCCATACTCTTTTAGTATAAGTATTACAAGTATAAATAAAAAAAGGGCAAACGCTTTCGCGAATGCCCTTCCCTATACACACTATGAAATTACTAAGCTGCTAACGTCATGAACTTTTTATTCAGCTCACGAGCAATCATTAGAGCACTACTTGGATCTACAACAGAAGCGTCACGACCGTACATAGTCTTGAACTTTGTCCCACCACTACTTTCATTAAACTCTTTAACTAAAGCAGCATACGCATCAGCACGTTCCGTTGATGTTTGGTTTTTCTCTTTTGAGGTATAAGTACTTTCAATAAAGAACGATAACACTTTCATGTTTAACTCACTCTTCATTCTGTTTATTATCCTAGCTGTATGCTGTACAGCAGCTTGACCTTGATAACCAGTACAACCTGGCTCGCCATCAGATATATTTAGAAAGTAACTATCTACATCCTTTGTAGCTTCCATAAACATACCCTTCTTAAACTGAGCCTCAAAACACAAACCTTCGGGTGTCATAGAGCTTGGACTAAACAATGTAAACACAGCAGCAAAGTGACGCAGTGAATTTTTTCTACTATCGTAAACTGTATACACTGTAGGACGTTCAGGGTTACTACTTGTCACACGAATCGATATTTGAATACTAATACCTTGAGTGTATGCAGCAGCTTTTACAATTGCAGCTGTCATTTCTAAAGTTGATAACCACTTACGACCATTCATACTACCCGATCCGTCAATCGATATATGTAAGTTTGCTTTTTTGTATTTATCGATACGTATTTGCTTAAACACATTCTCAATACCATAACCGGCATGAGCTAATCGTTTAGCATCCATCCTACCGGTTGTTAACCTATTGTCAACACGCTCACGAGACTCATTATGAAGTTGTAATTTTTTACCTAACAGACCACCTACCTCAAAACCTTTTGCAATAACCGCTTCGTAGTCTTCATGATAGTAACGCAGTTCTCTTGGTAAAAGATCTTCCTGATAAGAGTCTTTCAGAGCTTGTATGCTATCAGCAATCTTTCTACGCTTTTCTTGTTCTGAATGAGGTAACTCATATCTCTGTTTTGTTAACACACCAATTTCTTTAAGAGCGCTGTGTATGTTCAAAATAAGGTTAGAAGTAAGATCGTGCATTAAGCAAGTAGTTGTTGGAATACCGCCTTCACCACCAACTGATTGAGTTGAAATATCTTGCTTAGCGATATCTTCCAACTGCTTTGTCAGTTTCTGACTTGCAGTCTTTTTTGACACATCACCATTCAGAAACTTACGTTGCTTTTCCAAAAGATCATGTAATGTGTTTAGCTCTTTTTGACTTAAACCACCCAAGTTACCATTACCACCATCGTCTTGGCTTTCTCCATTATCATCACCTGCTTCACCTTGTGAACCACCTTCTCCACCTCCATTAATTGGATTATCACTTGGACCATTACCTTGACTTTGTTGGTTAGCTTGGTTCTGTAGTGCCGCTTGCATAGTCGATAGTATTACCTCCGCAACTGATAAAGCTACTGTTAAAGCTTCACCTGTGGATTTAAGACGACTAATGTTACGTACGTCGATGAGTGAAACTACTTCATCCAATCGTGGCATAGCAGTTTTATCAAACACAGGATTTAGCATATTGATAACTTGAAACTTCCAACTATCCAACTCAGCAGGTTGTCTAAATTCTTGCGACAATAAGCCTTGTGTGATCTTTTCATCATTCCAATAGTGGTCATACATCTTATGATAGTAAGCCTTATAACCAGGACTTGTTGAGAATATGTAATGATCTATACGACGATCTTCAATCCAATTCAATAAGTCTTTAATAAGATACTTACATTCATAAGAGCCAATTTTAGTATTGCTGTACTTTGTACACAAAGCTTCAAAATCAGGATGCTTGTTTTCCATAATTTCCTTCAGTAAGGCGAAGTCGGATAGTACAATGTGAGAAGCCTCATGCAAAGCTAAACCAACCGTAACGTCAAAGTTATTATCTTTAATATCGGTTGTAAGATTAATAGCTTGTCCGTCAGTGTATGAATTAGCTCCAGCCCAAGTAACGTGTATGTCTTTGTTTGTTACAATCTTTACAAAGTTTGTAATTGCACGACGATAGTTACTTAGCTTAATTAGCTTAACAAGGTCAGTTGATACATAACCGGTTGTTGACGGTAAGCCATCAAACTTAGAATGGTTATCCCATTCATCATTCATCCAAAAAGATGAGTAGTTTTTCTTAATATTCAGACCACGAAAGTCTACAGCTTTACTAAGACGTGAAATCGTTTTCTTCGCTGATTTCATAGCGGATTTATAACTTGCTTTTTTCATAGTGTATATAGGTGTATAGTTAATGCCCTTTGTATTATAGTAAAGTTCACCCTTTTGTTTTGATAAACAACCGGTTAAACAAAATCTTTCTCCCTGAATATCAGTTAGTTATAACTGACTGGTTATCAGTAAGTTAGATCTTTGCAGCAACAAAGGCGGCTTTCACGTGAGGTGTAAGTCGCATGTATTGCATATTAAAACGCGTTGACATTCTACTCAATACAAGGCTGTTTGAGTATGGTGTGTTTCCAGGTTTAGACCATTTACGTGTGTGACGAATCCAATTGTAAAAATGAACATACGCATTGGCTTTTCTGATGTAGTCGTCCACGTTGATGTTTAGATTCCATTTGCGGATCATTCGAACAGCTCTTTTTTCATTATCGAGTTCCAAATCCCTTGCAATAGCTAAATGCTTATCAATGTGATGTATACGTTTACCACCTAACCATTGATCTACTTTTAACAAAGCATCATCAGATTTAACCCATAGATCAATTCCTTCTGTCCATTGGGTTACATGACAATACTCATGCACTAAAATGCTCAAAGCATCGGGTCGATTCATTGCAACTACAAGTTGTTTATTCTCTGAATCAAACCACCCTGAGCATTGTATATTTTTGTCGAGTTTTACATATTTGCTTGGCCGAAGATCTACCTTCACACCAAGCTCTTTACACTCAGCTTTTACAAACTCAATAAAAGCGAGATCGTTTTTAGTGAATTTATTCACCACTTTCTTTTGCGAGTTTTTTAAAGATTTTTTCTTCATTGAATGCGGCATTTGATTTTCTTATCATGTTTGTAAACCAGATGCTATACTTAGCATCATCCCATGCCTTTCTCACTGACTTTGCTAACGGGATCATTAGTTCGCCATTTACAATCGCAAAACCACCATCATCTACAACTACATATTTCTTGCTGCCTTCAATAGTAGTTTTTGCAACTGTGTGAGCTCCAGGGAAACGCTTCATTACGAAGCGCTTCACCTTAGCAAATTCTTTTTGTTTTGGAGTTAAAATAACTTTTTGCTTTTTCATATTAGAATGCAGGATCGTTAGGATTAGCTTCTGTATTAAGGTTTTCACCCATCAAGTTATCAGCAGTACCGTCATTCACAAACTTCTGCACTAATTGCTTAACAAAAGTACGTTCTGATTGCAAACCACCGTCTTGTGAATACAATGGATATATACTAACCTCAGCACACTCAGTCAATGTAAAACCGTCTACAATCAAACCGGCCATCTCCAACACTGAACGTGTCGAAATAGGAGTTTGAATACGTGAACTATCCGACTTAATCTCTACACGTGTTAGTCCAGCAATGTCAGCCAAGTTGTTAGCTGCCTTAGGTTCGATAGCTGGGAACAACTGTGTAATTAAGCTCGATTCCTCAGTAGGAGTAAGGAATGGTATCTCTGCAATAACAAAGCGGTCAAGTAACGCACGGTCCATAACACGAACAGCAGTATACTCATTACCAATGTTAGCTGTACCAACAAACGATACACCTTCAGCAACCTTGATAGTAGGACTATCTACAGCCTCATCTAAACGTAAATAACGTTGACCTGGATCAAGTACAGTCATAAGGATATTCCAAGCCTCAGGATGCGCACGAGAAACCTCGTCTAACAGTATTACCGTGTTTGGTTTTTGTATAGCTTTCACAAACGCAGACTCATTAAAATAAGTACCGGCATCTTTACTAAAATGCGTGTTACCGATCAAAGTACCACGTGGATCTTGTGTAGCACCTAAGTTTATATAAAACAATTCACGGTCCATTGATTTAGCTACTGCAATCGCGGTCTGAGACTTACCGGTACCGGTTGGACCTGTAAGTAGTATGTTTCTACCACGCATTACTGAACGGCAGATAAACTTCCATGTTAAGTCCTGACAAAACAACGATGCAGGACGCTTTTCAACACACGTGTTAAGAAACGCCATAACGTTATCTGCTTCAGATTTAGCAGTTTCAACTTCCTTTGCTGTTGGTTGATTTTTCACTATAGTTGGTTCAATCTGACGCCATTTACCACTACCGTTTTCCAACCACATTCCAGCTTTGTAAGCTTTACTCAATGTCATATAGGTTATTTCGTTTGTGATATCTTCGTCAGTTGTGTTATTGTATGCACGTACTGACATTCCTTTTTTACCTGGGCCCATAGCCACTCTCGCGATGATTTGTGTGTTTTTCATATTTGTTTTTTTAGTTGATTACTGTTTCTTGTAACGCACGAAACCCGTAAACAGCGTTCACGGGTTGTGCATCCGATTAGGTAAAGTTCACCATAACTTAAAGAGTATGCAACTTTTAACCTAAATCTATTTGCTTGAGTATCAGAGAGTTATGTAACTACCTGATTATCAGAGAGATTATTTTAATCCCTCATTCTGCATGAAGTCCTCGATAATATCTTCAATGCTTTCGTTGTCCGAAATAACCTCATCGATAATATCTTCAAATCCTTGTGTTTCTACATCTACACTATAGCTTTTGTTATATGTGTCAAAATCTATTGATACCAAGTCGTCTGCATCCATTCTACGCAGGTCTTCTACTATCTCTTCGGAGAGGGCACTTGAAAAGTGCTTAGCAAACTTCATCAGCAAATCCTTTGTAATTGCAGGCTTTTCAACCACAATAGTATCCTTCACTTTTTGCGCTGCAATTGCTTCTCGTTTTACGTCTTCTATCAAGGCGGTTAGCGTCATTTCAAAGTGAACTGTACCTAAAAGAATACGACAAACATCGCAAATCTGCTCGTTGGATAGACTGCGATCATCTCCAATAATTGTATAGTTTATGTCTGCAATATCAACCACATATTCATTCGGATTTTTAGACAAAGACACAAAAACCTCAAACGTCACTTGAACGTCTTTAGTTCCAATGTTTATAGTACGATGTAAGTGATATTGAGTAGTTATAGCATTAACTGTTGCTTGTTTATTTTGTTCTTTTTTGGCGTCTGATACCGAGCTAATACTATTCATTACACGCATTGGATTTATGTTTTTCCATGGATTAATTTTATGTGCTGGTGGAAGGTTATTCCAATAAAACGAAGATTTTTCAAGGTCTTGTAACGCCCATTTACTTGTTAAAGCATTAATATGGAACGAACCAAACCACTCTGGGATTGGAGCATTTATCTGCCATAAACCGCGTTTGATTGGAGTAATACAACCTAGGTTTTTTAATGCACTTTGATAGCAGCGAGTGGTATAGAATGTATTGTTGTAACTGCGTTTCCAGGGAGTTGAACTCTCATATTGACCTACAAAAGTATTGAGTTCGTTTGCGGTGTATCTGCGCTGACCATCAGCCCACATGTTGTTGATCATTTGCTTGTAACGTGAGAATAAAGTTTGTGTAGTTTTCATAGATTTTTGTGTTTATTAGTTATTAATTACTTGTAAAATTTGGCGTAGTTGAAACGCCTGAGACGCGTTAATTACATACTCTTTTGTCTGCTTCTCAATATACAAAAGAGCACTACTAATGCCTTGATATTCCAGCAAATACATTGCCTCAGTACCGACTTTATCAAAGAGTTGTTTGGTCCCTATAAAGTTGTTGGAAACGCCGTGTTTCGTGCGTTTAGGATTGTATGTGTTAGTCTTACTGCCACCTCTCAAAACCGTACCAAAACGTTTTCTTTCGCCGATTTTATTGATCGCATCAGCCTGCGTTTTAGGCATTGGTTGAACCGTGTTTCCGGTCTTATGGTTAATGATATTTACGAATCCGTACGTCTCTACAGACGAACATTCTACGCAATCTTTGAACCCTAATTCAACGCGTTTGTGCGGTATCTGTACACCGCAATTTATGCAAGTTTTACTCATAGTATTTTCCCGTTATTATATAAAGTAAAGTTCATCCATCTATTCCGTTTTACAACCGGTTAAACAAAATCTTTCGTGCTGATGCTCAGTAAGTTACATAACTACTTGATTATGAATAAGATAGTTTTTACGCTACTACTGCGGCGTCTGCATGAGTCAAAACACCCACTGTTTTCCGGATGTATCGATCCGTTGTAATTAGCCTGCCATCTGCACTAAATGCACATATGTTCCGGCGAAATGGATTAGTGCTCTCAGCCAAAGCACAATGCATTAACATGTGTGTATGATCCGCTGTTATACGGATATTGCCGTGATATGCACTTACTCCAACTTCCCGATCTCCAACAACCTTTCCAGCCACCTTCCACAGCTCTCTCGCAAGCATATTCCAACTATCGTGGTTTTTATTCTCAGAAACATCATCACGCAAAAAGCTATACCAATCTCGTATTAATATAACGCCACCACCAACTGTATCTGTAGTGATAATTCCTTTTAATGTGTTATCAGAGGGATCGTAATGAGGATGCGCAGATGCACATATAAAATCACGAGCATTGTTATTATAGCCACGACTACGAATAACGGAGTTTATACCTCGTTCAAGTAACTGCAAATCAGAAGTAACCGTGACTTCCAACGTCATGGTATTATGCTCATTCCAAACCTGTCCATACGGAGAACTCACATGACCAAGAGCAACAAAGCCACGACCTGACATTAAACAGTCATTATTACCATCCCTACTCATAATGTGATATATCCACCCATAATGATCACTGCGATTACAGTGCTTAGTATGCCCCATTATTAATCCTTCAGCACCGTTTGGAAAGGCGTCACGATGATCCCCTCCTTCTCGTGGTGGAAAGTTCATTTCATTAAACTTTTTAGCGTAACTACTAAAGGTGTGACCACCGTGTACAATCCGAACAATAGTCCCGTTTGGAAGCGGACTATCCTTTAATGAATGCTGTTTTGTAATGTCTTTAAATGTTAAGCTTTGCATATTTCGCGCAGTTTTTTAATTAATCCCTTTATCCTTTTATCCCTTTAACCTTTTAGCCTTTTAGCCTTTTTGCCCCACTAATAGCGGGGGGAAGATACTCATGTTAATCCACAATGTCACAAGATAGACCTTCCATAACAAGCCCCATGTAAGCAGGTTGTAATTCTTCCATACTACCGTGCATTACAAGGGATTTACCTTGGTGATGTATACGTAAAGTGTGTTCCTGAGCTTGTGATATAGTGTGATTACAATAGTGTATTAAACACTGTATTACATGAGTAAACGTATTTACATCATCGTTATACACAATAATGCTTTTGCATGAGTCCATGAGGTTTTGCACCAACCCATCTATATCCGGTAATACTTGCGTATCTGGAGCTATTTGAGGTGTAGGAGAATTGTTCATATGTGTGTGTTATAGTTTTTGTATTTCGTGTTTAACATCTTCCCAATAAGAATAGTAATAGGTTTTATCCCAATCAGTTTCAATGTATGCCCCATGTTTGAGATTGGTTTTGTATATTTCATCTACTGCTATTAATGCACATTCTTTAGCATTTTCCAGCGAAAGAGTGGTGTATTCAGCTTGCTCCCATTTAATTCCGAGATATCCGAACTTTTGACATAGTTGGAGTGCTTTTTCTCTTGGTGTCATATGTGTTTATTAGTTAATTGTTAATATGCTAGTAGTCGGAGTGGGGAGTATAGGAGTATGGGGGGAAGACATACACTACACGCAGTGTATCCGCAGTGTCTAACTCCTATAGGAGAAAAAATCACCTGCGTTTGTTATACACGTGTAGTTTGGATGTAGGCGCCCCTATCCACCCGGTTTTCACGTTATTATCACACCCTACCCCCCCTGCGAAATCCCGTGTTTTCATGCGTATTTCCGCAGGGGATCCCCATGGTTATATACCGGTTATTAGATGGGTATCCCCCCCCTATATATCCCGGTATATACACCCCCCTCTGTATCGTACTATTATCTGCAATCAGGAGCAGTTATGATCTGCATCTCCCACCTACCATGATGAGGCTTTTACCTTGCTTAAGCTATCCTGATTGTTTTATATGTCCCCGTCTTTCCGGAGCGTCCCCATGGATTACTTTTTACGCTTCTTTGCAGGAGCTTTCTTACCCGCTTTCTTAGTGGGCTTCTTCTTTGCTTTAGGTTCTATGATCACCCAGTTTTTGCTTTGTGATGCAGGCACCATTGGTATAATCTTCCCGTCACGCAATTTATGTGGTACTCCACCGATCATCATTACAGTGCTCTGTGAAACCTGCAATTGAGGACGGAAGTGACGTACCTTAACGGCTTTTGCAATCCCCTGCTTAATCAGGGCTTTCTTAGCGGTCTTGGTCAGCTTTGTAACCACGGGTTTACTAGCTTCTTGGTATGAAGCAGAAGCATAGAAGCTTAACTCGCGATCCCTGTACATTTTAGCGTTCCAATTGATCTCATCACGCTTGTTATCGGGGATTGGAGTAAATTGTGCATGTTTATGGGGCATGTACGATTTTGCAGGGTTTTTCACGGTTTTTATGTTTTTGGTAGTTTTCATATCTTGTGTTCTTATATAATAAAGTTCCACCTATAATCCCGATATACAACCGCTTACACTAAATCTTTCTCCCTGAGTATCAATGAGTTACAAACACTAACTATCTGATACTCACGGGGAAAAGGAAAAGCCCCCATTCCTGGGGGCTCTTCATATAGTGATTATCCTTGGATCTATGAACTATCTGCCTACGCGAAACTCAAGGAATAATCGTAACACACAAGCTATGAATTAGGCAGAGATAGCTTTTTGACCTTTTTTAGTGATTGTGTAAACACCACGTTCAACACGCTTTAACATCTTGTTAGCTGCTAAATGCACCATTGAACGCCCGATTGAAGTGTTGAATTCTTCTTGGGACATTTCAGTCTTAGGTATACGGAAACGTACACGTAATACTGAGTTACTAATTGTTTCTTCTTTGCTTGCAGCGTTAAGGATACGCTCGCACCATGTTTTACTTTTTGCCATAACTATTTGTTTTTATGTGGGCTTTATTGCCCTTGTTTATTAATACAATATACACAGACAATCCCGGGTATGCAACTTTTACTATAAATCTTTCTTGTTGATACTCAACTAGTTACAATCCCCGCTTAATGCGTGTATATACGGGGGGGAAGGGGTAACACTGCGGTAATAGGGGGGGAAAGTGTATGGTTGCTATAGGCGAAAAATGCGGGGTTTGGCATGCGTGAACATATATCCGCCCTTCCTCCCTCCACCCCATTTTGTCTATCTTTGCGCCTCGTGTTTACTTTATAAGGACTACGATATCCCACGAATAGTAATACACACTTTTATTGTATTGTGTTCCCCCCTCCCTATATACATGTCTTGGAGTTGTTTGGTTTATATGTTTGCATATGGACCACTACATCCTGATGGGTCCAATTCGTCTTGTTCCCATCTGCCATCCCATGTGTCTTCATCATCATTATAGTCCTCACGATTTGATAATGTTGGTGGAATATCGTGTTTTAAATATAAATTGTTTTCACATTGTATTATGTCCCTGATTGCTATGTCTCTGTATGCTAGCATTCCTTCCCCGTCTAATGCTATGCAATCTTCTATCCCGAGTTCATATGCCCTGCGTATTAATTCACTGTCTGACATATCATGTAGTTCGTGTGTTTGTTTATTATTTTCCATATGATTATGCTTGGTTTATTAATGTTTGTAATTCATCTGCATCACGGAACTCTTCACCGTTATACTGTGGAAGATACTCGCTTTCATATCCATCAGCACTGATCCGTAATATGCTATCTTGGTGACCCTTATCAAATATGATGGTTTGTGGATACTTGCCAATAGCAGTACCAAAGCGTAGTGTAATCCCAGCTTTGTTAAGCACTGGAATAATGTCCGTTAATACGTCCAATTGTTCATCAGTTATTGCGTGTTTTACTAATCCCCGGTTTTGTGTGTGTTTAGTGATTTCCATAGTTTATGTGTTTATATGCGTAAAGTTCCGACTATTATTTTGTTGCACCAAATTTCGGGAAAAAAGAATCCCCCTGAGAATCAGCAAGTTACATAACTCATTGATAATCAGAGGGATAAATTTATAACGTATTTTGTGGAATTTTTACTTGCTGCTGAGCATTTCCTTTTCGTGCTCAGACAAGCTTTGTATACCTTTGATGGATACCTTTTCAAGTATGTCATCCACGGTGATGTTTTGTAGCACTACTTCCTCTACAGCTCTTTTTTTACCAACAGACAATTCAAATGGGTAATCTCCTAATAAGAATTGTTTAGTAGCATCTTTGATATCGTAATTGATATTAAATCTATCTTTAAGTTGAATTTTAATATAATCCATAGACAACTCGTCAATGATCATAATGAAGTGAAAATCACTTTCTTCAAATACATCACAATTGCCAATACAATCTTGGACATAAGATGGAAACAAATCAGCATTTTCTTCAGAAAAGAAATCGTCAATTTGCTTGATATCGTCTTGAGTGCAAAACAACTTAACTAAGTATGGTTTTTTAGGCAGCACTTGTGTTTACTTTTTTACAGGTTTTCCAGTCCGTCGTTTAAAGTCACATCCCAATCCGTCATGTCCTCATCTATTGGTAAACTTGAAGTGTTTCTTTTAGGTAATCTGAGTAAATTCTTTTCCCTATCTATGTGACCGTTAGTATAATCATCTATGCGTTGAGCAAGTTCCATTGCTTTGGCTTGTTCCCAATCAAATTTATCAGGTTCTCTTTGTTTAGCTATTTCATGCAACCACTCTACTGCTGTTTTATTTTTTTCCATAAGTTTCATTGTAGTATTGTTCGCCAGTAATATTTCCTTGACTTATAGCAGCTTCTTTTATCTGCTCCTTCTCCATTTCTTTAGCTTCTCTTATTAAAGCATCAAATTTAAAAGTTGGATTGGCTTGCTTTATTTTTTCAACCAACCACTCTACTGCTGTTTGTTTCATTTTAGTTTAAACAATTCGTAAACACTATTTTTAGTTTTAAATTTAACGTAGTCTTCTCTTTGCTCTACTATTTCAGTAACAACAGTTGTCTGCCAATTAAAGAACTGATTGAACGGTCCCATAAGTAATGAACGGCCAATAGCTGGTTCCTGATGGTCAGCTAGATAGCTACCATCTTCATCCCACTCTATCCATTTTATATCAACAGAATGGTTTATTAAATTGTCTCGCTCACGAACTAGTTTCCAATTTGGTTTACCTTGTGTTATTAGTCCAAGCAAAGCAGCTTGGTCATCTGTCATTTTTAAATTTCCATTCTCATCTGTTGTGAGAAGTATTTCTGGTTGTTCTCCTGGTATCATAATTTTTCTATTTCTTGTTTAACTTCATTCCAATACATTAGTCTTTCATCTTGATAGCGAGGGTCTTTCAATTCACTGCTTTTACATTGTTCAAGTATGACTTCATTCACAGCCATTAAAGCACATTCTTTTGCATTTTTATTTTTCATGTTGTCGCTTAGAAATGACATAATAGTATTTCTAAAATTATCAACTAGCTGTTCTGCTTTTTCTTTTGGTGTCATATTTCAAATACATTTCCGTTATACGTTAAACCTAAATCAAATCTTCTATCAGTTACTCCTGCTGCATTACTAAATGTAATACCATAGTCAGGTAGGTATCTGAATCCAGTATTGATTATGTCTTCAAAGTTGTGAATGTGTCCTGATAAAAAGTATTTTGGTTTAATTCTATCCAAAACATGTTTACGTAAAGCACCATCACCACAAAACTCTAACACATTTTGTCTATTTCGAGATAAATCCAATATACCTTTACATGGACCATGTACGGCAACTATATCCATTCCTTCAGGTATTTGTTCCCAAACACGGTTTATAGTTTCTCTTGATTTCATGAATGCCCAATTACCAAATGTTGGTGTGAATGGACTACCAAATATCTTTATACCATAAACATCCATCCAATCGTGATTAAGTAAATGAATGCCACGAGATATAAAGTCAGATGCTTTAATCAAACCACGTTCAATTGAAGTATCATGATTACCTGGGATAAAGATTTTATTTGGTATAGGTATTTTTTCAAACCAATCTACAAATTTATAAACTTCAGGTTCATTAATAAATGGGTCTCTATGATTACTACAATCGCCTGTGTGAATCACCAAGTCAATACCTTCAGGTATAACAAGTTTATCATGCCAACCGTGTGTGTCTGATATGTGCCAAATTTTCATTTTCTATTAAACATTAAAATTAATACTCCAATCATAGTCATTACAATCGTAGTTCCTGCCAAAGCTCTGTCAATCAAATCATCATTCCAAATACGCTTCATACGTCGTACATGACGTTTTCTTTCCTTCAATAAAACGCTAATTTTCATATGTAACTAAATAAGGGTTAACTAATAAGAACTTACAATAGTAAGTACTTGTGCAATGCAATGAGCGCTGACTAATGTAATCATAAACGCTATTCCAATATACTTTAGCATAAGCCGGTTATCCAAACAAACTCACACTCTTTTGGTGCGTCACACTTATTCACAAAGAATACAGTTTGACCTTCTTCAAATCTACCTTCTTGCAAATAGTGCAAAGGATGATAGTAACATTGTACTTGCTTACGTTTAGGATCTTGAATTGTTTCAATCACAAACCAACCTGCCCAACCATTACCAATCTCATAATGCACTTCTCCTCGACGAGGATTTTGATGAAAGTATGCCTTGTTACCATTAGTAAAAAACCATCCCCATTTGGCATTAAACCAACATGCAATTTTATTTAGAATTTTCATTGTCTTTGTTTGATTGATTAGTATATTCTTGATACTTGAAATAAGTGAGACCACTTATTGCTAATAACGCTACACCAATGGTAGTACCAACTGGACTATAGTGTATACAATAGAAAAAGGACAATCCAAGTGCTGCTCCAATAACGCAACAAACTACTGCAAATATAAATCCTTTAAAAAATAATTTTGACTTTGATTCCATAACTTGTTTTTTTGTAACATACAAACTTTTTGGTTCATTTGCAACAGTGCTTTTCCAAAAACTTTTATGCTGTATATCATTACTCATTTATTATCTCTGCTTCTGATACAGTTCTACAAAACATAAAGTGTGACTCGTTTTGAAGTACGTGATCACAGCCAATCATGTTTCTATATGTTTCAACGTTTTTAAGATTGATCTTTTCTTCCTCTGTGAAGGCTTCTTTACGAATACTTCTAACTGGAACATATAACTTATCGTTGTGATTAATCAACTCCATGTAGTAGCTCCGTTTCTTTATTACCTAATAGCATATTCAACTCAGTAAACACTTTGGATCGTACATCCTCCGGAAGCCTATCACGCAATAGCCAAATTAAACGATCAACTGCTCGTGTTTGTTTATAGTCAGTGCATGAATTGATTACATCTTTTACCCATAAGATCATGTCACCGTAGTGATTACTTGCTGCTCCCATGCTTTTAAATATCATCTTATTCATAATCTCTTATTGCTGTTACCTTAGGAAAGCGTGGCTTACCATCAGGTGTAATGTTAAAATACTTAATTGTTGCCTCTTTTCCAACAAGCGACTTGCGATCCTTCCAAAGCTCTTTAAGAAAGTCCCAACCACCGTTTACTGATGCTGTAAACGTATCACCTTGTTTACTTTCAAATATCAACGCTCCAACCATTCCGGTTAAGTTACCACCACCCTCTTCTACTCCAACTATCTCATACTCTTCGTCGATAAAAGATTTATGCTTGAGCAGTGAGTTACTACGTTTGTTTTCATACTTCTCATTCAGTCTAATCATCTGACCTTCGTAACCTTCTTCCACATACATTTCGTACAAAGTATTTACATGATTTTCTGTTTGACAGAAATCCGTACGCACAAGCTTACAACACTTTGGCAATTGTATACCAGTCAACATACGATTCCGTTCAAGGAATGTATCATCGTGACTTGGTAGGTCATATATGTGATACTCAATCACTTTGGCACTATCTTTAAGATCTTGCGCAGTAGGCTTCGTCTTCTTGACCAAAGATACGATAGCGTTAAAATCGTTAGCATATTTATCTGTGTATAATTCACCATCAAAGATTAAGTCAGGGTTCTTTTCAAGCATAGGTTTTAATGCTTCAAAGATGTGTGGTGCTGATATTATCGGCTTACCCGTTCTTGTCCACATTCCATCACTTCTTACAATACACCTAATTCCATCTAGTTTTGGTTGTGAGTATACTGGATATGTAATCTTATCCATCCTATCCTCCCACTTGTTTGCGAGCATAGGTTTAAAGATAGTTGATTTATCAATATCCTTAATCTTTGCAAAGTAACCTTTTTCAGTACGTTTCTTCCACTCTGCTTCTGCTTCTTTCATAGCTTGTTCTTCGGCAGTGGTTTCGTTACTTCTACCTACATTCTTGCCTTCACAGCAAGTCCATTCAGTAGTTGTCTTTTGACCATCTGTGTAACCTGAAATGGTACGATAACAATGACCATCAACCTCAATAGTCCATTCGTTGATCTTGCCATTAACGGCACGTTTATATAGTGTGTTTAGTTTCATATTATTTATTTTTACATTTACACGATTCCGAATGTATTATTGTTGAACCATGATGCATTCTGTGTAATACAAGGTAATCATGTCCTTCAAATGGAACTACTTTTAATGTGTGATATCCATCTACATTAACTTCATTGATCGGTAGGATCTTTGATTCTTTATTACAGGAATATATTGTTGCTGCAGCCATTATAGCAGCGGCTACTACTACTGTTATTATTTTTGTCTTATCCATATTATGCTTTTACTATTGCTTCTCGTATTTCGTATTTTGCTTCTTCTGTAGCTGATTCATTGAATCCACCAATATGCCATTCAATTACTTCATCTTCGTTGATTGAGCGATATTCTTTCCAATCGTACACAGTGAATACATCACCATCATTAGTTTCCATATTCCACTCAAAGTTAACCTTATCATCACCAGTATTACCATCGTAAACGGGCTCACCCAATACTTTTTTAAGAGTTGATACTGAACAACTCATTACTGTGCCGTGGAAGCTTGTTCCACCTACTTCTTTTTTTGTTGTTTTCATAGTTTTAGTTTTTAAAGTTTATCATATCCTACCATTCCTTTGCTGAGTGCTTTACAATAACCCTGCTCTACAAGCATAGGATATTCTTGATGCATCCAAAACGCTTGCACATTAGGAAGCTCCTCTAACAAAGATTTTGTAATCTCCTTACTATCATGACTTGCAAACGTATATGCAGTAACGCTTCGAGCAATATCATTTAATGCTGCTACATTAGTTTTATTAGCTTTGATTGCAGCTCGTACTTCTTTGATCATCTTTACAAGCACTTTTTCGTTATGCTCATACATTTTGTTATTCCAAGGTCGTGTGATCGTAATTCCATACTGTTCACCTAATATAGAACGTCCTTCTTTGTCTTTTGTGTATTTTTTCATAGTGTGGTTAATTAGTTAAAGATAGCAATTGATAAATAAAATAAAGTAAACGTTGCAGCCAAAAATACAATACTGGCCATAAATTCAGAAGTTTCAGTTTTAGCATAGTTTTTCAGAGTTTTAAACATAGTTTTCATAGTGTGTAATTATATAGGTAAAGGTCCGACTACTATTTCGTATAGCAACCATCCAAATAAAATCTTTCTCCCTGAGACTCAAGGAGTTACATAACTATCTGATAATGAGGGAAATACTAACTACCTGATTATAAGGTAGATATAAGTTTATACGATTTATCACCGAAAATTAGCTCAGCACGATAATCTGCTTGCTCAAAAGCATCGATATGTTTTCTGCGAGCTTTTTCATTATACTTTTTAATCTTTGGAAGTGTTTTATTCCAATCTACATCCTGAAGCACTTCAACCAAGTACTGAGCATCAACACTCATGTCTGAAGGATTTGTGTAGTCCCATTCAATATGAACAATAGGTTCTACTCTTCCAATAGAAGCATCTCCAGTAAATAAATCCAAACAAAGATCTAATCCACATTTAAAGTTTGTGGAAACTAACCTTAATAATTCTCTACGCTGTGGTACAAAACTACGTATCTGCTTAAACGCAGCACCACCTATTGGAAACTTAAAAACAAAATGGGAGTGATCGAGTATTATCTCATCACCCCCATCAAGTTCTAAATCACTTATTGAAAGTATCCATGGCTGAATAACGCCTGCTGTCATTCCATCACCATCTTTATACCATGTGTTTTCTTTTTCAAAACAAACTCCAGCTTGCTGATAGTATGCTTGTTCTATTTCATTCAAGTCAAATCCTTCATGATCGACATGACATTTACCATTCAATAAGATTGTTGTATCAGTCAGAGGTTTGCATACTTCCAACATATGTGGAAATGTCATAAATCTCTGTACTACTCTTAGCTTCTTCTGAGGACCACGGAATATCATAATTAAACACTTTTAAAGCATAATTGTTAACTATTGGCTTTCCGGTGTTGTATGCTCCAAATACGAGCTTCCAATTACCATACTTGTCATATAATATACGTAGTAGTCGCATGCTTAATTTCACATTATATTCCACATCATTTCTAAGCTTTTTCTTTGAAACTGGCTTACCTTCTAATAGTCCGGCAGTTGCTGGCATGATCTGCATAGGACCTAAAGCACCACAGTAGGAACGTTGTCTTGGATTGTATGTACTATCCAAAGGACCACCATAATGTGTTTCTAAGTAAGCTACACCAAAAGCATATTCGTGAGGTATATTAAAAGTATCAGCATACGCTCGTATGTAATAATACATCTTAATACAGTCAGGTGCTCTTTTGAGTAGGGAATCCTGATTAGGAACTGGTAACTTAGTGGTATTCTTTACAAAGCTAGTAGCAACGATACTAAACAGAGTAAACAATACCAATCCAATAATTGTCAGTTTTTTCATAGGGATTGGTTTAGTTGTTAAGGTAACAATACAAACTTGTATTAAATATACCAACTTTTAATAAAAAACAATGAAACTGAGAATCAGTGAGTTACTAATTTCTCAGCAACAACACTGATCCAATTTTATCATTTACGATACCGTCAAGAGTACAATATCTTAATTTATACACATATGCTCCTTCTTTAGCAAACTCACCTTTCACTCTACCATCCCATCCTTTATTAATATCATTAGTGCTGAATAACCACTGACCCCATCTGTCATATATTTCCATTTTATAGCAGCTTTGATTAATACCATAATCAGAGAATACAGGTTTAAAGTAATCATTTAATCCATCTTGATTTTCTGGTGTAAATGAATTTGGAATGTATATGTTAAACTCATTCTTTACATCTACTACTTTTGTGATCGCAGCAGTACATCCTTCTATAGATTGTACCTTTAAGGTTATTTCGTATCTACCTATCTTGTTTGGTATGTAAAGCAAGTTAACTGGATGTCCTTCCGTACCATCAGATACAGTCCATGTGTATGTGTAGTTGCCAAGATTTGATGTTTTATTTACAGTTTGTATTTCCGGATTAGACATATAAACTTCTCGTGGCATTGAGAAATCTGGTTTTGGCTTGTCGTTCACTTTTATTACTGTAGTTGTTTGAGTTGATGCAATACAACCTTCTAAACTAACATAATTAAAGTTTGCAGTGTAACTACCTGGGGCTGTAAATGTGTGAGCAATATCAAGTCCTGATTTGTTTGGACTACCATCTCCCATTATCCAAGTACCTAATCCATTATTCATGTTTGAATTAAATACAACTTGTAATGGAACACATCCAATGTTATTAGTAATTGATATTGTTGGTTGTATTATTTGAGCAACACGAATGTTTACCATTTGAGTATCAGGACAAAGTGATGCAGTAGGCATTGAGTGTGTTTGATAGATTACATTATTAATCCCAACATTTGCTTTTTTAGGATCAAACATATTACCTATAACACCAGGACCAAACCAACTACCACCTGGGTTTTTAACTAATGAGTTTAAGTTAAATGGTTGATCTGCTCCTATACAATAATAGTCTTTAGGATATGTTGCTAAATCAGCAGATATAAATTGCTCTACATTAATGGTTGTTTGAGCAAATGCAATACAAGGTCCTGCATTAATACTATAACTAATTATGTTTTTACCTATAACACCTAAAGCAGGATTAAACAATCCTTTCACACTAACACCATTTGTATTTACACCACCAAATATACCTCCCACAGGACTAACATCTAATTGTATAGGCATTCCATTATTACACCTTGTATCTACTTTAGCAATAGTAGGTGTTTGTAATGAATATACTCTAACGGATGTGGTTGAACTATTAGGACATAAACCACTTGGAGAAGTAGCTGTACTATGAGTTAATACAAATGAACCAGCACCAACAGTATTAGGTATAAACATACTGCCTACAATACCTGAACCTGACCAAATACCTTGACTAGCAGTAAATGGAGTTAAGTTAACGGGAGCATTTGTATTACACATATCAGGTATAGCCTGACTAATAGCAGATGAAATATACATCTCAACACTCACTTGTTTAGTTTGTTGAGCAAAGCAAGTTGGAGTACCAATTACATATTGTATGTTGTTGTTTCCTATTGCTGCTGTTTGTGGATTGAATACTCCTGTACTTGATACAAATGATGAACTAACCCAATTACCAATGTTAGGTGTTACTGTTAATTGTACAGCACCATCTTTACTACAAAATGGTCCTACATTTGATATGTTAGGTACGGGTGGATTAGATACTTGTACTGTTATTGTTTTAGAATCAGGACATAAACTAGTATTAGGTATAGATTGAGTACTATAAGTTAAAACATAAGTGTTGGTTGGTAATCCTGCTGGGTTAAACCAAATATTATTTACATTAATACCAGTCCAAACACCTACTGTGTTTTGAACTATATTCATTAAGTTAACAGCAGAATTGTTTACACATAAATGTCCTATTGTACCGGTTAAAGCAGCACTTCTAAAAATAGAAGGTCGTAAAGCAAATGTATTTGTATTAACACAAGGTCCAACATTAACAGTATAACTTGCTAGTGTATTTTGTAATGTAGCTAAAGAAGGAGTAACAATACCACTTTGAGACATTATAGGATTAGACCAATTACCACCTCCAGGATTAGCTACTACTTGAAATGTAGATCCATTAGTACAAAATTCAGGATTAATAACTATAGAAGGTAATACTGTATTTGTAACTGAAATGTTTAAAATGCTTTGATTAGGACAAGCTAATGGATTTGGGTTAGATTGAGTTGAGTAAGTAAATGTATAGTTGCTTGTATTTAACCCTGCAGGATTGAAAACACCATTCACTACATTAGTTCCAGTCCAAATACCAACTGTACTTTGAACTATATTCATTAAATTGATTGTACTATTAGTTACACAAAGAGGTGCAATTGTAGAAGTTAAAGTAGCAGGATTAAATTGATTTAATTGAAACGTTCCTGTGTTAGAACTACCACAACCACTTTGATTGTATTGATAACTAAAAGTATTAGTACCTAAAGCCAATGCAGTTGAAGTAGGCACAATTACTCCATTTGGAATAGAGAATGTACCACCACTTGGAGTTACTTGGATTGAGTAACTATTACCATTAGTACATAAGATGGGTATTGGAGCAAAAGTAGGAGTAGATGGGTTAATCATGTTAATCGACATAGTGCGAGTAACAGGACAATTAATTGCTGTAGGTGTAATTACACAAGTATAAGTTATAACAGTATTGGTTCCTGGAGGTACATTAGGTTGAATTAATACGTTTTGGGATGCATTAAGATTACCCATTATGTATAAATTAGGTTGCCAATTAAAAGTAAATTGACCTGGTTGAGGAGGAACTGACCAAGTTATACTAGCAGCAAATGGCTGAGTACAAGGAGTCATTGAAGTAGGAGATATTGTAGGATTGTTTAAATAAGTGTTTATGTAAAGTAAATTGAAATACTTACAAGACCCATCAAACGTTTCTACACTATAAACACCAGCAGCCATACCACCTATAGTATAAGTGTTTAATGCAGTTGGATAAACTGAAAAGTTGTAAGGAGGAGTTCCAACAGCATTTACAACTGAATAGCTATTAACGCCTGGAGGAGACCCAGGAGCAGGACTTAAATTTATAGTAGCAGTTCCATTAGTAGCATTTACACAAACAGAAGAACCTGTAACACCAACTGAACCTGGAGGTGATGACATTAAAGTATAACTAATTTGAGATAAACAGTTTTGTAAGTTAGTATAAGATAAGTTATAAACTTGACCTGGAGATGGGTTGTTAACTGTATAACCTGATGCTACACCAAGAGAT
>Ga0222713_10001209_pt1 | contig 29442 bp, 19 predicted proteins | sample C33_649DmetaG_FD_165061 | JGI IMG/M metagenome (GOLD analysis project Ga0222713, IMG submission 165061) | Estuarine water microbial communities from San Francisco Bay, California, United States - C33_649D | ecosystem: Environmental > Aquatic > Marine > Unclassified | place: USA: California... | reverse complement strand
TGCAGGAACGCAACCTGTACCGCCACGAATGGGTTTCGTTGCGGCTGTTCCTGGCATTTGTCGGCGATGACGACGATGCGGGCTGGCTGGCGCGGCTTGCCTCCGGGGAATTCGGCGAGACGGCTTGGACCGGACCACGCCGCTACCTGCGCGACGGCCTCGATGCCGGCATTGAGCACCATCCCTTCCGTGTGCTGGAAACCCACGCTCCGCTGGCGGCGGCGGTGGCCTGGCTGGTGGTGAGCCATCACCGGTTGCCTGCCGCCCCCGCATACAAGGATGGTCTGCAGCGGCGGCTGGGCCATCGCGCCTCCGGCTTCGAACGCGCATGGCTGACGTCGCCGCTGGCCTGTGTCGCCCACGACTGGAACGAAAGACGGCCGGCGACCGATGCGGATGCCACGCCCTACTGGACGTTCGCCGACGCGCTGCCCACGAGCGATCCGAAATGGCGCGCCCAGGCCTCCCGCCTGGCGCGGCGGCTGTCGGCCCTACGCAGCCGGCGCGACGGGACGTGGATTGGCAATCCCTACGTCATGCACCTGGCGCGGCTGTGCCTGATGCTGGCCGACCACCACTATTCCAGCCTAGGCGTGGACAGGACGGGCCAGCCGGTGCCCGCGCGCCAGGGCTTCGTACAGAGCGGGCAGGCGCTCTTCGCCAATACCACCAGGAGCGGCCACGGCGAGCGCATCACCAACCAGTCGCTGCTGGAACACCTGCTCGGCGTCGCCCACAGCGCCGGCCTGATCGCCCATGCCCTGCCCGGCTTCGAGCGCCACCTGCCGCGCCTGGCCCGGCATCGAGGTCTGCGCAAGCGCAGCGCCGATCCCCACTTCGCCTGGCAGGACAAGGCCTTCGACGCCGCGACCAGTCTGCGCGAGCAGGCCGCCGAGCACGGCGCCTTCATCGTCAACATGGCCTCCACCGGCTGCGGCAAGACCCTGGCCAATGGCCGCATCCTCTATGCCCTGGCCGACCCGCAACAGGGCCTGCGCGCCAGCTATGCACTCGGCCTGCGCACGCTGACCCTGCAGACCGGCCGCAGCTACCGCCGCGACCTGCACCTGGGCGAGGATGAACTGGCGGTGCTGGTGGGCGGGTCGGCCAGCCGCGCCTTGTTCGAGTTCCACGAACGCCAGGCCGAAGCGGGGGGATCGGCGTCGGTGCAGTCGCTGCTGGAGGAAGACAGCCGGGTGTTGTACGACGGCGACGTTGCCGACCATCCGCTGCTGTCGCGCGCCCTGGCCGACGCCCACATCCGCAAGCTGCTGTCCGCGCCAATGCTGGTGTGCACCGTCGATCACCTGGCTCCCGCCACCGAGGCACTGCGTGCCGGGCGCCAGATCGCACCGATGCTGCGGTTGATGAGCGCCGATCTGGTACTGGACGAACTAGACGACTACGACCTGGACGATCTGCCGGCACTGGCGCGGCTGGTGCACTGGGCCGGGCTGCTCGGCACCCGCGTGGTGCTGTCCTCGGCCACGCTGCCGCCGGCGCTGGTGGAAGGCATGTTCATGGCTTATCGCGCCGGACGGCAACATTACCTGCGCAATCGCGGTATCGATGGCGGCCGGGAGGATGCGCCGCTCGACATCCCCTGCCTGTGGGTGGACGAGTTCGGCAAGCCGCTGGCGCAACGTTGCGCCGATCCCGTCGCATTCGCCGATGCCCATGCGCGCTTCGTCGAGCAGCGCGTCGGCCGGCTCGAACGCCTGGACGCACTGCGCGTGGTGCGGATCATGCCCCTGGACATCGCCACCGGCAGCACGCGCGAGGCCATCGGCCAACAGTTCGCAGGCCGGGTGCGCGATGCCTGCCTGGCCATGCATCGCACCCACGCCGACGTCGATCCGGTCAGCGGCCGGCGTGCAAGCTTCGGCCTCGTCCGCATGGCCAACATCGACCCGATTCTCGACGTGGCGCGCGAACTGCATCGGCTCGCGGTGCCCGACGGTCTTCGTATCCACCTGTGCGTGTATCACGCACGCTTTCCGCTGGCGCAGCGTTCGGCCATCGAGCAGCTGCTCGACGGCGTTCTTGATCGGCGCGAAGCAGAGGCGGTGTGGCGGCATCCGTCCGTGCGTGCGGCCATCGACGCCGCGCCGACATGCGAGCACATCTTTGTGGCCCTGTGCTCGCCCGTCTGTGAGGTGGGCAGGGACTGGGACGCGGACTGGGCCGTGGCCGAACCCTCGTCGATGCGGTCGTTGATCCAACTTGCGGGCCGTGTGCAACGGCATCGGCGCCGGCCACCCGCATCGCCGAACATCGTCGTGTTCGATGCCAACCTGAAAGCGCTGCGAGCGCCGGGTGACGGCACGCCGACGTTCCTTCATCCCGGTTTCGAGGACGCGCACCGCTTCCTGCTGGCATCGCATCGGCTCCAAACCCTGTGGCCCGGCGCCGACGGGCTGCGCATCGACGCCATTCCACGCATCCAGCCACGCCCGTCATCGGCACGACAGCCCGCACATAACTGGATCGACCTCGAACATGCGCGCATGGAAGCGGCGATGCAGCCGGTGCCGGACCCGGCCAGCGGACCACCGCCCGCATCAGGGCGTCGCCGACCCGGCTCCGGTGGCCCGGCATGGCAATGGCAGCGTGACCTGGCCGCACCGGGCTGGCAATTCCCCCAGGCCATGCTGCTTGGCGTGCTGGCGCAGCAGCAGCCATTCCGCGAGGACCCACTCCCTAGCGCGACCCTGGTCTTCCTGCCGGATGAAGAAGAGCAATCGCTTGTCCCACATCGCGTGGAAACCGAGCTGGAACAGGCAGGGAGCGCCCCCTACGTGCCGGCGACGCTCTACGACATGGCGCTGGAACCATCCGCGGGTATCGCCCCCTGGGGCGCGATGGACCTGGCACAGCTGCTCGAACGCCTGCGCGAACTGGCCGAAGCCGAGGACATGCCCCTGCGCGATGCCGCAAGCCGGTTTACCACGGTAGACGTTCCGCTGGGCAGGCACCTGACCTGGAACTGGCATCCCTGGCTGGGCCTCACGCCCCGGCGTTGACGAGGACGTTCAATGCGCCCAAGGATCGATCAGCGCGATGCCGCACGCAGCGAACTCCCTCCCGTTACGGATCGTCAGCGTGGATCGCACCCGGGCACCACAACGTTATGGACCGAACTCTGGCCCGTCGAAGTCCGGCGGCTCCCGCATCGGCCCGCGTGGCGGCAATTCCAGCTCGATGCCCCCGAAGGGATCCACCAATGCACGCACGGCCCCAATCAAATCCCCACCGGCAGAGAGTGGCGGCTCGGCCGCAAGCGCATCCCGCAGGATGCTGAGTGCTTCTTCCTCCATCGATTGGCCATGCGCTGCGGCGCGCTGCCGCAAACGCGCGTCCAACGCCTCGTCAAGATTGTGGATGGTCAGCGTGTACAAGGAACCTCATTCAGCGGGGAGGCTTCGATGATTGCATCGTACTCAAATCCCGGCTAGGCGTTGTTCCTGGATCGACAGTCGCGATCCGTGAGAACGGCTTGGGTTAGAAAGGGACAGAAGCTGCAAGGAACAGACGTCGATGAACGACAAACAGGGGGAATGGAATGACTGGACTCACCGACAGGGCGAAGCAATTTCAGGCCGCTATCGCCGCCTTCATCGAAACCCGCCGAGCGGCCAAGCTGAAAGGCAAGGACGACGATGCCGAAGCAGCATCGAAATACGAATATGCCGCCTGGCTTGCCGATGCCGCCCGTCGGGTCGGCCAGATCCAGGCCGTCACCCACGTGCTCAAGGCCACGCACCCGGACGCGCGCGGCAGCAGTCTGCATGTGGCGCCCGGCACGATGCCGCAGCACGGCGAAATCGGCAGCCACCTGCTGGGCGAGGACTTCGCCGAGGATGTGGTCGGCAATGCGGCGGCGCTGGATGTCTTCAAATTCTTGAAAGTCGACGTCGATGGCCGCCGCCTGCTGGACTGGATGCAGGCCGGCGATGCCGACCTGAAAGCCGCGCTGTCCGAGGATGAGGCCACCGCCGCCGCATGGATGTCGGCCTTTGCCTCGCTGGTGCGGCCGGACAACGAGCCGGCCACTCATCCGATGGCCAAGCAGGTCTACTGGCTGGTTGGCGACGACCCGTTGGACGACGCGCATTACCACCTGCTGCAGCCCATGTTCTCCAGCACGCTGATGCACGCGGTGCACGCCGACATCCAGGATGCGCGCTTCGGCGAATCCAACAAGCAGGCGCGGCAGGCACTCCGCAACAAGCAGCCGTCCGATGCCATCTACCGCGATTACCGCAATCTGGTGGCGCGCAAGCTGGGCGGCACCAAGCCGCAGAACATCAGCCAGCTCAACAGCGAACGCGGCGGCGTCAATTATCTGCTCCCCTCGCTGCCCCCGCCCGCGTGGCAGCCGGCTGGCGTCCACCTGCTGCGGCAGGACTCCGCCTTCGATGGCCTGCTCCGGTTCGGCGGCATGCGCGACCTGGTCCGGGCGCTGGTCTCGTTCCTGGAGGGCGATCCCGACCCTACGGATGAAACGCGCCGGCGCCGTGGCGCCTTGGTACAGGCCATCGGCCAGGAGCTAGCGACGTTCGGCGTGGTCGTCCGTGGCCAGTACAAAGCCGGCTGGACGCGTGCCAGCGAATGCCACCTACCACTGTGCCAGCAGCTCTGGCTCGACCCCGACCGCATCGACCTGCCCGTGCGCGGGGACCCCGCATTGGGCGAGCAGGACCTGGCCTTCAACGCCGCCTACGACGCCGGCGATTGGGCCGACGCGGTCGCGGGCGACTTTGGCGACTGGCTCAACGCGCGCCTGCACCAGACAGGGCTGGTGAACGTGTCGCTGCCCGAGCGCACACACTGGGCGAGCCAGGCGATCATCGACGTTGCCTGGCCGATCCCGTTGCGGCGCCGCGCGGCGGGAGGTGCCCCATGAGCACATGCCCGCACTTCACCCATCTGCTGGTCCTGCCGCACCTGCGCGTCCACAACGCCAATGCCGTCTCCGGCCCGCTGACTCACGGGTTTCCATCGATCACGGCATTCCTGGGCGTGATGCAGGCGCTGGAGCGCAAGGCGGTCGCCGCGGGCATCGACCGCTTGGCCTTCAACGCCGTCGGCGTGGTCAGCCATGGCTGGCAGGAGTTAGTGACCGATGGAGGCTTCGTGAGGTCGTTCCGGCTCACCCGCAATCCGGTGGACAAGGACGGTAGCACCGCCGCCATCGTCGAGGAAGGCCGCATCCATCTGGAGCTGAGCTTGGTCTTCGCGCTGACCGCCGAGGACTGGGACGCCGACCGGCGCCAAGCCGACGTGGCCGCACTGGCGTACCTGCTGGCCGGCATGCGTATCGCCGGGGGTAGCGTGTCCCCGATGGAAGCGCCATGGCAGCGACGCTATCAGCCGTTCCTGGCCGATTTCACCGGCGGTGACGATGACCAGCGCAAAAGCTTCCGCGAAGCCTGCTTGCGCCTGCTCCCTGGGTCGGCCCTGGTGGGCCGCGACGCCCTGATCGAACAGCGGCTGGTACAGCTACGGGCCGACCATCCGCAGGCGACACGCCTGGATGCCTGGCTGGCCCTGTCGCGGATCGATTGGCGGTACGACGCGACTGCGCACGAGGGCAAGGGCAGCTGGCAGGGAAGCCGTCGCAAGGGCGACGGCTGGGTCGTCCCAATCCCGGTGGGCTATGGCGCCATTTCCGCGCTGCATCCGGCCGGCAGCGTCGCCAATGCCCGTGATGCCACCACACCATTCCGCTTCGTCGAAAGCCTGTACTCGCTTGGGGAATGGATCGGCCCGCATCGCCTGCGCCGTCCGCAGGAACTGCTCTGGTACGCAGACAGCTGCCCCGAGGATGGCCTGTACCGCTGCCGCAACGACTACCGCCCGGCCGACCCCACGGCTGGCGAGCCCTCCGTTTGACACCCATCACGACAAGGAATTCCATCATGGCCAACGACACCCTCAAGACCGCCTCCGTCCTCGCCTTCGAGCGCAAGCTCGATCCCTCCGATGCGTTGTTCTTCGCCGGCACCTGGGACCAGCGCCAAGCCTCCACTGACTGGCAGCCCGTGGCGATCCGTGAGAAGTCCGTGCGCGGCACCATCTCCAACCGGCTCAAGACCAGTGGCCAGGACCCGGCCAAGCTCGACGCCGCCATCCAGAACCCGAACCTGCAGACCGTGGACGTGGCGACTTTGCCGGCCGATGCCGATACGCTGAAGGTCCAGTTCACCCTGCGCGTGCTGGCCGGCGTGGGCGCACCCTCGGCCTGCAACGACGCTGCCTATCGCCGCAAGCTGCTGGAGACCGTGGCCGGCTATGTCGGCGAGCATGGTCTGGGCGAGCTGGCACGGCGCTATGCCGCCAACCTCGCCAATGGCCGCTTCCTGTGGCGCAATCGTATCGGTGCCGAGCAGGTCGAGGTGCGTGTGGCGCATCTGCAGAACGGCCAGGCCGTATCCGAGTGGACCTTCGACGCGTTGGCGCACAGCATGCCGGCGCTGACCGCGCCCACTTCGGAAGCCGATTCGCTTGCGACTCTCGCCGCAGTGATCGAATCCGGGCTGACGGGTGGTACCCACGCCCTGCTGCGTGTGACCGCGTTCGTGCGCATCGGCGACGGGCAGGAGGTGTTCCCCTCGCAGGAGTTGATCCTCGACCGCGGCCGAGGCGACAAGAGCAAGACGCTGTACGCCGTCGGCGAGGTCGCCGCCATCCACTCGCAGAAGATCGGCAACGCACTGCGCACCATCGACACCTGGTACCCCGGTGCCGATGAAAATGGCCCGATCGCGGTGGAGCCGTATGGGTCGGTGACCACCCAAGGCAAGGCCTGGCGCCAGCCGAAGGAAAAACAGGACTTCTACACCCTGCTCGATACCTGGCTGCTCAAGGACAAGGCACCGCCGGTCGAACAGCAGCACTTCGTCATCGCCACCCTGATGCGCGGCGGCGTGTTCGGCGAGGCGGGTTGAGACCATGACCACCCACTACGTCGACATCATCGTCGTGCCTGATCCAGAGACAACGCCGGAGCAGCTGTTGGGCGCGTTGTACGAGCGGGTGCATCGTTCGCTGCCTGCAGCAGGAAGTGTGTTGGGCGTGAGCTTTCCTGGCCACGCGCTGAGTCCGCGAACGCTGGGGCGCACGTTGCGCCTGCATGGCGCCGCCGACACTTTGGACAAGCTGATGCAGACTCCTTGGCTGGGCGGCGTACGCGACCATGTGCGGATTGGCGCAGTGGCCGTCGCCCCAGCGGATGCGCCGCATCGCCTGGTGCAACGCCAGCAGTTCAAAACCAGCGCGGCGCGCATTCGCAGGCGCCGCATGCGGCGCAAGGGCGAAACCGAACAGCAGGCGGCGACGGCGGTCCCCACCAGCATGGAACGCACCCCAAACCTGCCGTTCGTTCGCCTGCGTAGTCACAGCACACGCCAGACGTTCTGCCTGTTCATCGCGGTGGGCCCGCCCCTGTCCGCTCCCGTGATTGGGCAGTTCAACGCCTACGGCCTTGGGCCCAACGCGAGCGTGCCCTGGTTCTGACCCTTTTTCGCGGGCCAGCTATAAGCTCTTTGAAAATCAAATATTTGCGGACCTCTCCAATCTTTGGGGCAGATTGCATCGTCTTTGTAAATTGTGAACCTGCACAACGGGTTACCGCGCAAGCGGCCTAGTTCGCTGCCGCACAGGCAGCTCAGAAAAAATCGACTAGCAGCGCGGCGAGGTCCGGGTCGTTCGCTGCCGCACAGGCAGCTCAGAAATCACCGGCGCGGCCCCGAAAGTCGTGTACAAGGTTCGCTGCCGCACAGGCAGCTCAGAAATAGGCCGGCACGTCGTGTGCCCGATCGCCACTGTTCGCTGCCGCACAGGCAGCTCAGAAAATGAAAAGCAATCGCAGCGAGATTTACATCGCGTTCGCTGCCGCACAGGCAGCTCAGAAACATACAAGCAGGCCGCGGCCGAGATCTATACCGTTCGCTGCCGCACAGGCAGCTCAGAAAAGTACGGCGGCGACGCACGTGGTCTTGAGCTGGTTCGCTGCCGCACAGGCAGCTCAGAAATACCTGGTCGGCGCCACCATCAACGGCCGCAGGTTCGCTGCCGCACAGGCAGCTCAGAAAAATGGGGTGCATTTGGGGGCTGATCGGACTGGGTTCGCTGCCGCACAGGCAGCTCAGAAAAGTGCGCACTTGACGCTTGGACGGCCGACAATGTTCGCTGCCGCACAGGCAGCTCAGAAACTTGCCGGGCGAGTAACGCGCCACGTACTGTAGTTCGCTGCCGCACAGGCAGCTCAGAAATTTTCCGGCAATTCGTAGAACGGGACCAATGCGTTCGCTGCCGCACAGGCAGCTCAGAAATCATCGGGCCGCACCATGTCGGCCGATAGCAAGTTCGCTGCCGCACAGGCAGCTCAGAAAGTTGCGGATCATTTGCGCAGCGGCCTTGCGCGGTTCGCTGCCGCACAGGCAGCTCAGAAAACATGAACTCGACCTCTTCACTGCAACCGGTGGTTCGCTGCCGCACAGGCAGCTCAGAAATGGACGGCCGACAATCCAAACCTCGCTTGCATGTTCGCTGCCGCACAGGCAGCTCAGAAACGACATGCTCGCTAACTGGATTTTCTACCCTCGTTCGCTGCCGCACAGGCAGCTCAGAAATGCCCAAGTTCCCGCCGAATGCGGTTGGTCAGGTTCGCTGCCGCACAGGCAGCTCAGAAATCACCTTCACTTTTCAGGATTGCACGCCGTGAGTTCGCTGCCGCACAGGCAGCTCAGAAAAGCAGCGGCGGCCTGCTGTACGAGTCCTGCAAGTTCGCTGCCGCACAGGCAGCTCAGAAAACCCCGAAACCTGGTTCCTGTCGGCGCGTTCGTGTTCGCTGCCGCACAGGCAGCTCAGAAAACAGGAAAAGGCCGTGGCCCCGAAGAAAAGCAGTTCGCTGCCGCACAGGCAGCTCAGAAATTCTCGCCGTAGCGGCGCGGATCCCACTTGGCGTTCGCTGCCGCACAGGCAGCTCAGAAAATGTGCAGCAGCGCCCCGAAAGTGAAGCCCGTGTTCGCTGCCGCACAGGCAGCTCAGAAATGTCGTTTCTCGCCACCATCGCCTTCGCCATCGTTCGCTGCCGCACAGGCAGCTCAGAAATCGCGCTCCATGCGGCGCACGTGGCCGATGATGTTCGCTGCCGCACAGGCAGCTCAGAAAGAGTCGGAACAGAAGTACCAGGACGCCTTCCTGTTCGCTGCCGCACAGGCAGCTCAGAAAAAACCCGGTGTAGCGATACGGGCGCGGGTGTAGTTCGCTGCCGCACAGGCAGCTCAGAAATTCAGCGCCACGAGCGTGGTGGCCACCGACGTGTTCGCTGCCGCACAGGCAGCTCAGAAATGGAAGAAATCGGTATCGATGGCGGGCCTGTAGTTCGCTGCCGCACAGGCAGCTCAGAAAGCCGCGCGGTCGCTGTAGTCGTGTGTCCCCATGTTCGCTGCCGCACAGGCAGCTCAGAAAGCCCTGATCGAGCAGACCTCGCCCGCCCCTGCGTTCGCTGCCGCACAGGCAGCTCAGAAAATAGAATCGGCAATGTTGCGCAGCCGCTCAACGTTCGCTGCCGCACAGGCAGCTCAGAAAGTGCGGCCAGGCTCATCAGGCTCAACCCGGCGGTTCGCTGCCGCACAGGCAGCTCAGAAATGTATGCAAAGCTCCCCAAGGAAGCGCCGGAAGTTCGCTGCCGCACAGGCAGCTCAGAAATTGAAGGCGGCGGCGAATTCGTCTTCGTCCATGTTCGCTGCCGCACAGGCAGCTCAGAAATCTGGTCCAGCGGCGCAGTCCGTGGATGTGAAGTTCGCTGCCGCACAGGCAGCTCAGAAACAGGGCGCCCAGGATCGACCGGACCACCCTGAGTTCGCTGCCGCACAGGCAGCTCAGAAATTGGTTGAAGCCCGTGACGAAATCCGGATCTGGTTCGCTGCCGCACAGGCAGCTCAGAAAGAAGAATCAGCCAGGCACCGGCGGCCGTGTCGGTTCGCTGCCGCACAGGCAGCTCAGAAAAGCTGGGGCAAGCCGCAGATCATGGGTGCAAAGTTCGCTGCCGCACAGGCAGCTCAGAAATTGACCGAGGTCGCTTTGCTCGGGTTTGAACACGTTCGCTGCCGCACAGGCAGCTCAGAAATCCTTGACCCCGTCCACCCAAAGCGAGATCTCGTTCGCTGCCGCACAGGCAGCTCAGAAATGGTTCTCCATAGCCGCGTGCTCGACGTACCAGTTCGCTGCCGCACAGGCAGCTCAGAAATTCCATCTCGCCGTAGGTTCCCGCCAGCAGCAGTTCGCTGCCGCACAGGCAGCTCAGAAATGCTGGGCAGCGAAGTCCTGACGCGCCTGTATGTTCGCTGCCGCACAGGCAGCTCAGAAAACGGTGATGCCGTAATCGCCGCGCTGCAGGCCGTTCGCTGCCGCACAGGCAGCTCAGAAAAGATGCAGGGCAATGGTGCCGAAGGCATGCAGGTTCGCTGCCGCACAGGCAGCTCAGAAAATTCCAAACGCGTCCATGCGCCTGATCGTGATGTTCGCTGCCGCACAGGCAGCTCAGAAAGCCGATGGTACGTATTTCCTTAAAGATCGCATGTTCGCTGCCGCACAGGCAGCTCAGAAAGAATTCGTTCGCGCGGTGAAGGAGTGCGTAGCGTTCGCTGCCGCACAGGCAGCTCAGAAACGAGCAAGTAGACCGCATCCGCGCCATGATCCGTTCGCTGCCGCACAGGCAGCTCAGAAATGTACTGGGGGTGGGCCTGTGCCCCTGTATTCGTTCGCTGCCGCACAGGCAGCTCAGAAAATCAAAGAGGGCGACGCCATCATGTTCGACAAGTTCGCTGCCGCACAGGCAGCTCAGAAATGACGTCCTTCATGGGGTTCTCGCGGATCCAGGTTCGCTGCCGCACAGGCAGCTCAGAAAGCCCCGCGTGTTGATCAGCAGCGGCTCCCACCGTTCGCTGCCGCACAGGCAGCTCAGAAACAGCGTGCGGCGCTTGAGGCCCAGCATCTGGAGTTCGCTGCCGCACAGGCAGCTCAGAAATTGGCCGATCGCTGGCAAGATGAAGCAGCCGAGTTCGCTGCCGCACAGGCAGCTCAGAAAAGCGGGGTGCCAGACTGGTTCACCATCAGGAAGTTCGCTGCCGCACAGGCAGCTCAGAAACGGCCCGCCGGCAAGCCGGCTTTCTACGACGCGTTCGCTGCCGCACAGGCAGCTCAGAAACGATCCTGCGGTCAGGATTTTCTGACAAGGTGGTTCGCTGCCGCACAGGCAGCTCAGAAATCACTGTAGCCGCGCGCGCGCAGCCAGGCCAGGTTCGCTGCCGCACAGGCAGCTCAGAAATGCAACCTGCTGGCCGCGACCCGCCGGACCGTGTTCGCTGCCGCACAGGCAGCTCAGAAAAGCAAGCCGGCCGGTGTGGATCCTGTCGAGCCGTTCGCTGCCGCACAGGCAGCTCAGAAAAACCCCTCACGCCCGTTATCTGTGCTCATCACTTTCGCTGCCGCACAGGCAGCTCAGAAATTGCAGGAAGCCAAGCGCCATCGCCTGCTTCAGTTCGCTGCCGCACAGGCAGCTCAGAAACTCACCCACACCCGGCGCAGGGGCGGCTTTCTGTTCGCTGCCGCACAGGCAGCTCAGAAATGTGAAGCACAGCTTGCGCCTCAACCACCGATGTTCGCTGCCGCACAGGCAGCTCAGAAAATTGCCGACTACGAAGAAGTGCTGACGGATCAGTTCGCTGCCGCACAGGCAGCTCAGAAAATGTGCAGCAGCAAGCCCAAGGTGAAGCCCGTGTTCGCTGCCGCACAGGCAGCTCAGAAATGATCGATCGCCCATCGCACTGTGCGGAGGCGGTTCGCTGCCGCACAGGCAGTTCAAAAATTCATGAGCGGCCAGCTCAGGCTTTACGGTGCGTTCGCTGCCGCACAGGCAGCTCAGAAATTGCCAATCGTTTGGTCAGGTCGAGCACGTTCGTTCGCTGCCGCACAGGCAGCTCAGAAAAGTCGGGCTGGTGGTCCGGATCCAGGAACCGCGTTCGCTGCCGCACAGGCAGCTCAGAAATGCAGCAGGCCGGCGATGGTGCTGGTCTCGATGTTCGCGGCCGCACAGGCAGCTCAGAAAGAGCTGGTCAAGAACACCGGCTTTGCCCACACGTTCGCTGCCGCACAGGCAGCTCAGAAACGTTCCAGGCGCAGCTGCCAACGGACAACGAGGTTCGCTGCCGCACAGGCAGCTCAGAAATTGGCCAGGCGGTACAGGCGCGTCAGGACTTCGTTCGCTGCCGCACAGGCAGCTCAGAAAATCTGCTGGTGGACAACGTGGAGCGATTCCGCGTTCGCTGCCGCACAGGCAGCTCAGAAATCACACCGATGGTTGACGTAGACGCCGTCCTGGTTCGCTGCCGCACAGGCAGCTCAGAAATCAGTGAGGCGCGCGCCTTCATCGAGGCGATGGTTCGCTGCCGCACAGGCAGCTCAGAAATTGGGGCGAGAAGGGCACGGCCCTGGAGGGCAGTTCGCTGCCGCACAGGCAGCTCAGAAATTTCGATTCGGCCACACGGTGATCACATGTCAGTTCGCTGCCGCACAGGCAGCTCAGAAATCGATCAGTTCCTGCTCGGGATCAGCCGCCAGGTTCGCTGCCGCACAGGCAGCTCAGAAATTGGGGGCCGGGGCCTTAATCGCGTCCAAGACGTTCGCTGCCGCACAGGCAGCTCAGAAATCCTTGGTCGTCCCAGTCGCAATCTTGCTGATGTTCGCTGCCGCGCAGGCAGCTCAGAAAGCACACCCAGATCCCGCTGGGCCGGATGGCGAGTTCGCTGCCGCACAGGCAGCTCAGAAACACTGGACGCTCCAGGTCTGGCCGTCGATGCGGTTCGCTGCCGCACAGGCAGCTCAGAAATTCACTGAGGGCGCATTGAACGCGGTCTCCGCGTTCGCTGCCGCACAGGCAGCTCAGAAAAGCACACAAGAGGAGTCAACTATTTCCTCACCGTTCGCTGCCGCACAGGCAGCTCAGAAAGGCCTGGCATGCGCCGGCACGGTCTTCTCGTTGTTCGCTGCCGCACAGGCAGCTCAGAAATTCGCGTAGCCGGCGATTTGGGCCTCTCGCTCGTTCGCTGCCGCACAGGCAGCTCAGAAATACGAGACCTACGAGCCTGGCGCGGTGCTAGCGTTCGCTGCCGCACAGGCAGCTCAATCATAGGCCGGTCGTGCCTACTGCACCGGGGAAAGTCCAATTGTCGTTGCTTCGTGTCCGCGGGAGCACGTGAGCTCGTACTTTACGTCGTCACGGAACTCAACGCGCGCAAACTCCCCGCTGGGTTTCCCGAATTCTTGAAGGCACTTCATACAGGGAATAAGCAGGCGCACCGATTACTCTCCGAGAGGCATAACACCTGAGTTAAGCCGAGCCGCGAAGCGGCTTCGGCTTGAATGAATTGTTAGCCCGCGCGCCGATACCAGGCACTAAGCTGACGAGCGAGATCTGGATGTGCAGCCATGATGGCCTCTAGGCCGCGTGGCATTTCTGTAGTGTCACTTTGCTGCGCCAGTTTGGCAGCCAGGTAAAAGTAGCCGGGGAGTCCCCCAGACGCACGCACAGAGTCATACCTATCGCGCAAGGCCTGAAGTAGATCGAATGCCTCAGCGCCACGCGCCTTGATGAGGAGCTGGTCGTAGGCTCCAGCCGTGAAACACTCATTGTGCTGGTACGGAGGCACCTCACCCCGCGATATCGCGCCAGCGATCTTGAGTAATTGGGCGAGACGATCTGTCATAGCGGGCTAACGCCTGAGTTAAGCCGACTTGCGTAGCGGAGCCGACAACGTGGCAAGCTTTTCCTGCCACGTTGTTGGTGTAGCGAAGCAAGTTCGGCTTGAACGAATTGTTAGATGCCACCTCGTTACCAGATGTTGATGGTGGCGGTGAAGTCAGCCGGCGTATGCGCCCGAATTGTCACGGCAGACGGCACAAAACTCTTGCCTTTGTAGGCCGGCTCGGCGGAGTACTTTGTGATCTTTCCCTCCTGAGCTAACGGGAGCACCGTGCCAACGTCAATATGCTCCTTTTGCTCTGCGGCCCATGCCGGAACAAAGACGAGATTCGGCTCGTCAGGAGTTCCCCCAAGTGCCCCCGGCAAAAGGAGCATTGGTACGAGAGTTCCTTCTCGTGCAGCCGTCTCCACCTTGTTCCGAGAATCAACGTGGGAAAAGTCCGGGCCATTTGTCTTGCTTTTTAACCAGTTGAACATCGATGCTCCCCAGTGGCATCTAACGCCTGAAATAAGCCGACTGGCGAAGCCAGTTCGGCTTGATTGAATTGTTAGACGTGCTCACGCGGACCAGCAATAAATTGGGCTGCCGAACACGCCATGAGCGCCAAGGTTGCTCGAATCTAAGCCCCAGAAGCAACAGAACCGATCTTGCTCTGACTGATAGACAAGCCAATAGCCATTCGCGTGAGCGACACACTCGCCGTAGATCCTGCTACCAACCGATGCGTCCGGGAAGCCAGGCTCCTTGACCACGGCAGTGACAGTAAAAGGCTCGCACTGATTTTGCCGGATGTTGTCCGCCAGTCGCGCGTAGTAGGCCGATGCGTCAGTCCCGGCATTGACGTACACCTCTGACGTGTCCGATAGCGCAGCTTCGAGTTTGGCCGATGGCGAGATTGTGTCTTGCACGTCTAACAACTATTAGGTCCCATAAGCGGGGCATTGCACGAGAATATTCAGCACGGTCGCGCCGCTGTCAACGCCGCGCTTCCTCGTGGAATCAGTGACTTGGCGGTGTTTGCTCGCCCGCGCCAATCCCGGTGGGGCATCAGTGTCGAGGGTGTATGAGATACGCGTCGGAAGCGTGGGTGTAACGGGCCGCGTCTCGTGGCTCGATTCCGGTGGGCGGCAGCGATGTGGTGGGCGGAATCTTTCCGAGCGGCTGTGCAAGCCAGAGCCGGTCCAGGCATCACGCCCTCGACGGAGTCAGGCTTGTACGAGAACCGGCGTTATTCGTCGCTGCATTCCTGCGCGTCTTTGAGTTCGACCGGGGCCAGCGCCACGCCTTCGCTGGTCTGGCTGATTTTGGAGACAACCAGACGGCAGAACTTGTCCGTGAGATCCAGGGCCACTTCGTCGTCCTGATCCTTCTCGGGGACGAAGGACACGCCGAAGTCCTCGCAGCCACGGGACATGTGGCTGGTGGCTTCGTAGTACGACCCATGGATGGCGATGGGTTCGCCGGCGGTGATGGCGTACTCGCGATAGAACGCCTTGGCCAGGATGCCGTTGCGCTGCTTGAGATTGATGACGTTGGGGGTGACCGGCATGCCCAGCGAGATGCTCTTCTTGCTGCCGAAGGCGCCGCCGAACCCGCGACTGGAGGGCGTTTCGCTTTCCGCATCGCCGCCGTAGCACAGGGTGTTGCGGTAGAACTCCAGGCCGATCACGGCTTGTCCGAAAAAGCGGATGCGGGCCTGGTTGTCGGGATTGACTGGGCGCTGATCCTCGTCTTCGTCATCGTCGCCGAGGGGGAGGGCGGCTGCCGAAGAAGCGGCGGCGAAGAGCGCGGTCAGCAGAAAAAGCTTGGGCAGGAGTTTCATTCTGGCCTCATCGTGATTTTGAGGCACTGATCGCGGCGGCCGGCGGGGATTCTGAAGCGGCCTGATCGACACGGCGCGGTGGATCAGGCGAGCGCCGGCTACTTCTCCTTGCGCCAGTTGAGCGAGCCGCGCGTCTCCACGGTGGAGGATTCGATCTCGGCGTTGAAGCCCTTGCGCAGGAGGTATTTCAACGTGACCACCGAGCCAGAGCCGACCATCGACACGCCGTAGCTGACATAGAGCTTGGGCGAGAGGTACTTGCCCACGCCGAACACCGAGGCGCCCATCGTGCGCGACTCCAGCACGCCGGCATCGTCCAGGCCGATCTTGGCGCCCAGCTGCGAGGCGACCAGGCCGGCGCCGGCGGACAGGGCCGAGGAGGCGGCGCTGACCTGCGCACTCTCCTGGCTGTTGGCGTTGCTCAGCGGACGGCCCAGCACCAGGTAGGCCAGTGCGTCGGACTCGGAGGTTTCCGGGTTGGACCACACGCTGGCATGCGGCGCACTGGCGCGGCCGGTGACGTCGATGCCGGCCGTCACCCCGGCGCTGACCACCTCGCGCTCGGCGCGGATGTTGATGTTGGGATCGGAGACATCGTCGTTGCTCCAGCTCAGCTCGCCACGGGTGATGGAGAGCTTCTGTCCGTAGGCGGTGTAGCGCCCGTCCACGTTGAGCTGGCCGGTGGCCGACATCGCGCGGCCGGCGCGCGAGTGCACGCTCATGTCGCCCTGCAGCGTGCCGTCCAGGCCGAAGCCGTTGAGCTTGACCGCATTGCCCAGGCTGATGGCCAGGTCCAGCTTGAGCAGCGAGCTGCCGCCTGCTTCCGGATCGGCCGGGTCCAGCACCACCACGTCCTCGGAGGTGGACACGCCCTCGCTGAGTTTTTCCAGGTTGATGGTGGCCGAGGGCACGGTGACCTTGCCGCCCACGCCCAGCACGTTGTCCTGCAGGGCGATGGTCATGTCCGGGGCGACCACCGCGCGCAACTCGGTGGTGTCCGAGGCCAGGAAGTTCTCGCCGCGCACCTTGAACAGCAGGGGCTCGTCGCCGCCCTGCCAGCCGAGTGAGCCGTCGATGGACAGGGTGCCGCCGGTATCGCCGCCGCCGGTGGCCGACTGCGATTTCATGCTGCCGGTGATCTTGGCCGAGCCGTCGGACAGGGCGGTCAGCTGCGCGGCGCCATCGACCAGGGTGATGCCCAGCGCCGGCAGGTCGCCGGTGAACTCGCTCAGGTCCGCCTCGCCGCTCAGCAGCGGTGTGCCGCGGGTGCCGGCCAGGCCGACGTGGCCCTTGAGCTTGCCCTTGGGCCGGACCAGGTCCGGGGAGAACAGCTCCAGCCAGAACAGGCGATCGTTGTAGAGGTAGATGTCGCCGCTGAGCGGGGCGAAGTCGTCCCAGCCGGTGTCGAAGGTGGCGTCCACATAGCCGTTACCGGCAAAGCCGGTGCCCAGGCGGCCGTGGATGTGCTGCGGGGTCATGTCCACGTCGATGCTGAAGTGGTCGTAGTGCACGATCTCGCCGCGCGTATTGCGGCCCATCTTCAACCCGCCGTCCATCGACGCCAGGTGGATCTGGCCCTGCCAGGCGTTGCCCTGCGGCTTGAGGTTGGCGTCCAGGGTCATCTCGCCGCGCAGGGTGAGCGGGCGTCCGTCGCTGGGCGCGAGCCACGGCTGGATCAGGGTCAGCGGCAGCTTGTCCGAATGCACGCTCACGCCGTTGCGCGGCCAGTCCGCCGACAGGCACAGGCTGCCGTCGTCGGCACCGGACAGGCAGCTGTCGGACAGGGTGAAGGTATTGCCGGACTGGGTGAAGCGCGCCGGCTCGGTCAGTGCCCAGGCATCGCCCTTGGACGGCACGATGCGCAGGGTCTCCAGGGCGCCGGACCAGCTGCCGTCCTGGGCCTGCCGCGCCTGGCCGCCGAGGGTCAGCGAGACGGTGGGGTTGTCGGCCCGCACGGCCAGTTCCAGGTCCTGCACGGCGCCGCGCGCGTCCACGGCCAGGGTGTCCAGCAGCAGGCCGGCCTGCACGCCGGTGCCGCGCAAGGCCAGGTCGCCACCGCTGCCCTTCCACGGCAGGCGGCCGCGCAGGCTGAAGGTGTCCGCCGCGTAGCTGTCGAGTTTGAGGGCGTTGCCGGACAGGTCGGCGTCCAGCGTCGGCGCAGTGCGTGCGCCGCTCAGCTTGAGCGTGCCGGACAGGCGACCGGTGGCGCCCGGCAGCAGGTCGGCCAGCTGCAGCGGCGAGAGATCGGCGTCGATGTCCAGCGTGTCGGCCACCGAGCCCTGCGCGCGCAGGTGGCTGCTGCCCAGGGTCAGGTCCAGCTTGCCGTCGCCATTGGCGCCATGCACGGTGAAATTGCCGCTGCCGGACAGCTTGCGGTCGCGCAGCCGGCCGCCGAGCCTGGGAATGTCCAGGTTGGCATCGAAGCCGCTGCCCTTGCCAGCCGCCGGATCGCGCTGGGCGCCCTGGCTGGCCAGGGCGCCGGTGACCGCACCATCCCAGCCGGCGGCGAAGTAACCCGGGTCGAAGTCATCCAGGGTCGCCTTGACGTCCCAGGACAGCTGCGGTGCCCAGCCGACCTGGCCGGTGACGTCCAGCGCGCCGGCCGGCGTGGTCGCCTTGAGGGTCTTGAGCAGGACCTTCTCCAGGTCGCCACGCCCGTCGAAGTCGACCTTGGCCGTGTCCTGGCCGCGGGCCAAATCCGCCTTGCCGATCGCCACCCAGCGCGCCTTGCGCCCGGCCACGCCCAGGTCGGCGTCGGCGCTGATGTGCTGCTCGCCGGTGCCCCATTGCAGGTCGCGCGCGTTGACCGCGAACTTGAAGGTCGGATCGGCGGTGTCGGCGAAATCGGCATGGCCGCGCAGCGTCACCCGGCCCCCGAGCAACTGCACCGCCAGCGGTTCGACGGTCAGGGTGGTGTCGGCGATGCGCACGTGCGAGGGCTCGATCACCACGGTGTTCTCGCCCTGGGTCGCCGTGCCGCTGACCGCCGCACCGCCGTCGGTCCCGCTGGCGCGCAGGTCGAAGGCCAATGGCGGTGAATCAGCGGCGCCCACGCCGAACAGCGCCAGGTCCAGCTGCTTGCTGCGCGCGCGCAGCGCCCAGTCCGGCTTGCTGGCGCCACGCACGTCCAGGTGCACGCGCACCGGCGCCGGCGCGTTGCCGCCGATGGCGACCTCCATGTGCCGGACATCGCCGCGCGCCACCAGGCCCAGGCGTGCCGGGGTCTTGCCACGCGGCGCGGGGAAGCCGGCCGACACCGTCAGATCGGTGTCGTAACGGTCGCCGGGCCGGTAGTAGCCGTCCACACTGAAATTGCCCAGGTTGGTGCGGGCCTTGATCGCGGTCGCCTCGACGTAGCCATCGCCCATGTCGATGCCGCCGCGCAGGCTGCTGATGTCCATCACCTGTTCGCCGCCGGAGGTGTAGACAAAGCGATCCACCACCAGCTGGTCGGCCTGCAGGTCCAGGGGCAGTTCGATCTGCGGCATCACCTCCGGCCAGCGCGGCAGCTCGAAGGGCTCATCCGGGCTGGGCGCCATCTCCAGGTGCGCATCGGTGATCTGCAGGCTGTCCAGGCGCAGGCGCCGGCCCAGCAAGGGGCGCAGGTCCGGGTCCAGGGTGATCCGTTTGGCGGTGAAGTCGATCGTGTCGTAGACGAAGTGCACGTTGGTCAGCGTTAGCGGGCCGGCCAAGGGGCCTTCGGCGCTGTCGTAACTCAGCGTGGCCCCGGCCGGCAGGCGTGCCTTGACCTGGGCCAACAGCACGTCGCGCCCGGCGACGGTCTGCAACAGCCAGTACAGGGCCACGGCCAACACGACCACCAGCACGCCGGTGCCGATGGCGCTGCGGATGGCCAGCGTGCGCATGCGGCGCCGCCGCCGCGCGCGCAACTCGGCGATGCGCGCCTCGCGCTCTTCCGGGCTCAGGTTGGGGTCGATGCGCCGCTTCACAGCGTCGCCCCGATGCTCAGGTAGAGCTGCACCACCGAGTCGGGATCGTCCAGGCCGTGGGCGATGTCCACCCGGATCGGGCCGATCGGCGACTTGTAGCGCACCCCGATACCGACACCGGTCTTGAAGTCAGGCGAGTCGTCGTAGGCGCTGCCGCTGTCTACGAAGATCGCGCCGCCGAACGGACCACCCTTGTAGTAGTGCTCGTATTCGACGCTGCCGGTGACCAGCTTGCTGCCGCCCACCGAATACTCGCCGCCATCGGTCTTCACCCGCGGGCCCACCTCGCGGTACTGGTAGCCGCGGATGCTGTGGTCGCCGCCGGCGTAGAAGCGCAGGCTGGGCGGCAGCGCGTCCTGTGAGCCGGACGTGGTCTGGCCCAGTTCGCCGCGCACGATCAAGCGGTCGTTGTCGCCCAGGCCGCGATACCACGTGGCGCCGAGCTGGATCTGGGCGAAGTTGGTGTCCGAGCCGGCGCCCTCCAGGCCGCCGCGCAGGGTGGCCTTGCCGACATAGCCGCTGCGCGGGAACAGGCGGTCATCGACGTTGACGTACTGCGCCTCCACCTGCGGGTAGACGTAGGTGGCATAGCGGTACGGGCGGCGGGAAAGCGCGCCGTCGCCATCGTCGGCGATCTGGAACAGCCAGCGCTCGCGCAGCGCATGCACCGAGGCGGTCAGCGTCCACTGGTCATTGAGCTCGCCGCTGCGGCTGCCGATCAGTTCGACCCGGCGCGTATCGATGTAGTCGGTCTGCTCGTCGTAGACCTGCGCGGTAGCCGCATACCAGCCGTCGAGCCACTTGAACGCTGGGATGCGGTAGGTGGTGGTCAGCGACTTGCGGTTCTGGGTGTAGTCCAGCAGCGTCTTGAGCTTGTGCCCACGCGAATTGACGTAGCGCCGCTCGACGCCAGCCAGGAAACCCGCGCCGTACTCGGTGCCGTAGCTCACGCCGGCGGTATAGATGTTGCGCGGGGCCAGCTTGAGGTTGACGTCGATCGGCACGCGGCCGTCGACCGCCTCTTCCGGATTGGCCTGGATGTCGATCCCGCTGAAGTAGTCCAGCTGCACCAGCGACTGGCGCAGGCGGTCCAGCTTGCCCTGGTGGTAATAGCTGCCTTCCTTCCAGTACACCAGCTTGTCCAGCAGGCCGGGGCGGAAGTAGTCCTGGTGGAAGCGGGTGGGTCCCATGTCGTAGCGGATGCCGCTGATCCAGGACAGGTCGATGTCGGCGGCGTGCTCGGCGCGGGTGACCTCCACCTTGCGGTCCAGGAAGTCCGCATCCAGGTAGCCGCGCTCGGCCAGGCGCCGCACGATCTTGAGCTTGCTGGCCTCGTAGGTCTGGTGGTCGAAGATGTCGCCCACGCGCGGGGTGAAGGCGGCCAGGTCCTCGGCCAGGTAGCGGTCGTTGCCGCCCTGGCCCTCGATGCGGATATCCGCGTCGCGCACGCGCACCGGTTCGCCCGGGGTCACGGTCACGGTGATGGTCATGTGGTCGGCCGGCCGGCGTGGGCGAGGTTGCTGACCGTCCTGGGCGGGGGCGGCGGCAGGATCGGGCTGGGCCACGTCGGGCGCGGTGGAGATCGTGACCTGGCCGTCGGCATCGGCGCTGTCACGCGCGACCTGGCCCGCCGGTTCGGCCGGTGCCGAATCCTCGCCGTCCTGGTCGTCATCCTGTTCATCGGTGGCCTGCGCCTGGTCTTGGGCGTTGGCGGCCGGGGTCTTAATGGGCCGCGAGGCGACGGCATCGGCATCCTGGCGCTGCGAGCTGACCTCGATGGCCGGCGTGTAATACCCAAACGGCTCCAGCGCCTTGGCCGCCTCGGCCTTGGTCTGGTCCATCAGGTATTCCAGGCGCGCCTCGCCCAGGCGCTTGCCCAGGGCATCGTTGAAGGTCAGCGAGACGCGGATGTTCTCGGCCATCGCGCGCTCGGTGTCGTTGTCCTCGTTCAGGCCCTTGATCTGGACCTTGTCGACGATGACCGCCGCCAGTGAGGCCGTGGGCAGCAGCAACAACACGGCGGCAATGGCAAACGGGGGGAAAAAGCGCATGGGCGGAGCATACCCGGCGCCTCGCAACGGCCGGGTTAAGGCGTCATGAGGGCGCGCCCCGGCGCGCCCGGTCGGATCGATCACGCAGACAGCTGGGCGATATCGGCCACGGCGCCGAACCGCTGGGACAGGCGCTGCAGCAGGGCCAGGCGGTTGGCGCGCACGGCCTGGTCTTCGGCGTTGACCATCACCCCGTCGAAGAACGCATCGACGTGCTCGCGTAGCAGGGCCAGGCGCGAGAGCACCTGCACGTAGTCGTGCTGGTGCAGGGCCGCATCGGTGTCGCCGATGGCCGCTTCCACCGCCTCGGCCAGCGCGGCCTCGGCTGGGTGTTCGATCAGGCCCCGGTTGATGTGGTCGGGGATGTGGAAGTCCTCGGCCTGGGCCTTCCTGAGGATGTTGGCGATGCGCTTGTTGGCCGCGGCCAGGGTCGCGGCCTGGGGCAGCGCGGCGAAGGTGCCGATCGCGTCGATGCGGCGGTCGAAGTCGTAGAGCGAGGCGGGCCTGAGTTCGGCCACGGCGTTGAACTGGGTGGTGCTCACGCCCTTGTCGGCGTAGTAGCCGCGCAGGCGGTCGAGGATGAAGTCGTAAAGCTCTTCGATTTCCTTTGGATCGAACCAAGTGTCATCAAAATCGATGCCTGACACGAGAACGCCAGCGTCCTTAGCGGACTTTGCAGCATCCGCTTTGGCATTGAACTGTCTGAAGTGATTTTCTTGAGCGATAAAGGATCGAGCCTCGTTGAGGGCTTTCTTCAAATCCAGATCAAACCCACTCTCGATAATCGTGCGCGCCAAGCCCAGCGCATTCCGCCGCAGCGCGAACGGATCCTTGTTGCCGGTCGGCTTCAAACCCGCCGCAAAGCCACCGGCCAGCGTGTCCAATCGCTCTGCAATGGCCAACACCTTGCCCAGCGGCGACAGGGCGATGTCGTCACCGGCAAAACGCGGCTGGTAGCTCTCGTCGATGGCCAGGGCGATCTCGGACGGCTCGCCGGCGGCCAGCGCGTAATGGCGCCCGGCAATGCCCTGCAGCTCGGGGAACTCGCCGACCATGCGCGACTGCAGATCGTTCTTGGCCAGCAGCGCAGCGCGGCGCGCCTGCGCGGCGTCCACGCCCACCATCGGCGCGATCGTTTCGGCCATCGCGGCCACGCGCGCGACCTTGTCGGCCACCGTGCCCAGCTTGGCCTGATAGGTGACGGTCGCAAGACCCTCGCCCATCGACACCAGGCCCTGCTTGAGGTCCTCGTCGAAGAAGAACTTGGCATCGGCAAAGCGCGGGCGGATCACACGCTCATAGCCGGCGCGCACCTGCGCCGGGTCGCGCGATTCGATGTTGGCGATGCCGATGAAGTGCTCGGTCAGGGTGCCGTCGCGCAGCACCGGGAAGAACTTCTGGTTGATCTCCATCGTTTCGATCAACGCTTCCTGCGGCACCGCCAGGAACGCCGGCTCGAAGCTGCACGCCACCGCGCCCGGCCACTCGGTCAGGCAGACCACCTGTTCCAGGTTGTCATCGGTGATGCGGGCATCGCCGTCCACGCCGCGCGCGGCGGCCTGGACCTGCTCGACGATGCGCGCGCGGCGCTGCTGCGGGTCGACCAAGACGTGCGCGGCGGTCAGCGCCTCGACGTAGTCGCCCGGCGCGCCGATCCACACCGGCTTGTCGTGCTCGAAGCGGTGGCCGCGGCTCATGCGGTCGGATTTGATGCCCATCAGCGGCATCTCCACCACCTCGCTGCCCAGCAGCACCACCAGCCACTGCAGGGGACGGGCGAAGGCGTAGTCGTGGTCGCCCCAGCGCATCGGCTTGGGGATGGGCATGGCGGCGATGGCCTCGGCAATCACCTCCGGCAGCAGCGCGGCGGTCCGCGCGCCGGGCTTGACCGCGCGATGCACGAAACGCTCGCCCTTGGCATCGGTGGTGCGCGCCAGCTCGGTCCATGCCACGCCGGCCTTGGCCGCGAATCCGCTCAGGGCCTTGGTCGGCTGGCCGTCCGCGTCCAGGGCGATGTTGACGTACGGGCCGAACACTTCGCTGGCCTGCTCGGGCTGCTCGGCCGACACGCCCGGCAGCAGCACCGCCAGCCGGCGCGGGGTGAACAGCGGCCGCGCGTCGGTGGCGTCCACGGCCACGCCGCGCTTTTCCAGGCCGGCCTTGATGCCGTCGAACAGCGCATCGGCCAGGCCGGGCAGGGCCTTGACCGGCAGCTCCTCGGTGCCCAGTTCGATCAGGAGGGGAAGCGTGTTGCTCATGGAACGTCCTTACGGGTGGAGAGCAGATCGTGCCGGGGTACGGTCGCGGAGCTGCGTGTTGTGCGGGCGGCGTCTCGGAGGTCGCCGTTGATGGCCAGCAGCCAGATGCCCGCCACCGGCATCAGCAGCAGGCCGAAAAAGAACCAAGCCCAGGCGTTGCGCCCATGCTGCTGTGCCCACCACGCGCAGAACAGGCCAAACGCCATCGGTGCGCTGTAGAACAGCATCAGACCGGTTGCAAAGGCGTGCACTATCTGGGCGTTCATGGGCGTGTCCTTACGCGCTCAGTTGGAGGTCGCTGCCGTCGGCGCAGGGGCGTCGAAGGCCACGTGGAATTGCTGGAACACCGGCAGGGCCTCGTAGCGCGCCACGCGCGCGGCCAGGGCCGGGTAGGGCGCCAGATCGAACGGCACCGCCTCGGCGGTGAAGGTGCAGCAGCAGGCCAGGGTGATGTCGGCCTGGGTCATGCGCGCGTCGATCAGCCACTCCTGGTCTGCACGGGCCGCGCAGTGCATCTCCAGCGCGGCCAGCGCGCCGTGGACCTGGGCCGCGCAGCGCTCCAGCCACGGGTCGTGGCGCTTGTCTTCGGGGCGGTACACGCGCTCGTAGACCATGGCCACGGCCTTGTCGGCCGCACCGGTGGCCAGGGCGATCAGCTGCAGGGCCTGGCGACGCTCGGGGCCGCCGGCCGGCAGCAGGGCGCGCTCCGGACCGGCGTCCTGGTCCAGCGCGTCGAGCACGGCGGCCGATTCGAACAGCACCTCCTGATCGTCGCGCACCAGGGTGGGCACGCGGCCCAGCGGGTTGTAGGCGCGGATCAACGCCGCATCGCGCCCGGTCGACCAGTTGCGGTGCTCGAACGGCACGCCGAGCACCGTCATGCTCACCGCCACGCGGCGCACGAATGGCGAGTCGAACATGCCGATCAGGATCACGCCGCGGCCTCGCTCGCCGCGCGCTTGATGCCGGGGAAGCCGAGCTTTTCGCGTTGGGCGTAGTAGGCCTTGGCCACGGCCTGGGACAGCGTGCGCACGCGCAGGATGTAGCGCTGGCGTTCGGTCACGCTGATCGCGCGGCGCGCGTCGAGCAGGTTGAAGGTGTGGCTGGCCTTCATCACCTGCTCATAGGCCGGCAGCGGCAGGCCGGCCTCGACCAGCTTGACCGCCTCGCGCTCGCAGGCGTCGAAGCGGTGGAACAGCTCGTCCACGTCGGCGTATTCGAAGTTGTAGGTGCTCTGCTCGACTTCGTTCTGGTGGTAGACATCGCCGTAGGTCACCGGCGTGCCGTCCGGCCCGTAGGTCCAGATCAGGTCGTAGACGTTGTCGCAGTCCTGCAGGTACATGCACAGGCGCTCCAGTCCGTAGGTGATCTCGCCCAGCACCGGCCTGCACTCCAGGCCGCCGGCCTGCTGGAAGTAGGTGAACTGGGTGACTTCCATGCCGTTGAGCCAGACTTCCCAGCCCAGGCCCCAGGCACCAAGCGTGGGCGATTCCCAGTTGTCCTCGACAAAGCGCAGGTCGTGCACGCGCGGATCGATCCCCAGGGCCTTGAGCGAATCCAGGTACAGCTGCTGGATGTTGTCCGGGTTGGGCTTCATCGCCACCTGGTACTGGTAGTAGCGCTGCAGGCGGTTGGGATTCTCGCCGTAGCGGCCGTCGGTGGGACGGCGCGAGGGCTGCACATAGGCCGCGTTCCACGGCTCCGGGCCCAGCGCGCGCAGGAAGGTGGCCGGGTGGAAGGTGCCGGCGCCGACTTCCAGGTCCAGCGGCTGGATCAGCACGCAGCCTTGGCTCGCCCAGTACTGGTTGAGGGTCTGGATCAGGCCCTGGAAGGTGATGGGGGTGGCCGTCTGGACAGTCATGCGGCAAAGGGCTGGAAAAAGGGGTGGGCTAGTATACGCAGCGTGGTGCGGCCGCCCTGGCCGCACGCGATGTGCCGGGAGCCGGACGTGTCGATGGAGCAGCAGCGCAGGGCCGATTTTTCGCCCGAATCCACCGTGCTGGGATCCGGCCGGCTGGACTTCGCCCAGGTCACCCGCGCGCTGCTGGCCGATGGCCTGGTGGCCGAGGCCGACACCGGCCGCATCCAGATGTCCGCCGCCGGTGCGCGCAGCGCCAGCGAGGTGCATCCGCTGGTGCTGCTGGCCAACCTCAAGCTGGCCGCCGCCGCCGGCGGCGAGCTGAGCCTGGAGCGCCTGACCGAATGGCTGGCCAAGCGCGTGGACGTGCGCTACCTGCGCGTGGACCCGACCCGGGTGGACGTGGCCGAGGTCACCGCCGTGGTCAGCCAGGCCTACGCGCGCCGCCACCGCATCCTGCCCCTGGCGGTGCGTCCGGACCGGGTGTTGATCGCCACCAGCGAGCCGCTGGACATCGCCTGGAAGGGCGACCTGTCGCATCTGACCCGGCGCAGCATCGAGATCGCGCTGGTCAATCCGCTGGACCTGCACCGCTACACGATGGAGTTCTTCGGCGTGACCCGCTCGGTGCGCGGCGCCAAGGACCTGCGCGATCGCGAGCAGAGCACCGCCATGCCCAGCTTCGAGCAGCTGGTGGACCTGGGCCAGAGTGGGGAGGTCGGCGCCGACGACCACCACGTGGTGCAGATCGTGGACTGGATGCTGCAGTACGCCTACGAGCAGCGTGCCTCGGACATCCACCTGGAGCCGCGCCGCGAGATGGGCCGCATCCGCTTCCGCATCGACGGGGTGCTGCACAAGGTCTTCGACCTGCCGCCGCCGGTGATGACCGCGGTCATCTCCCGCATCAAGGTGCTCGGCCGCATGGACCTGGCCGAACGGCGCCGCCCGCAGGATGGTCGCATCAAGACCCGCTCGCCCGGCGGGCGCGAGGTGGAGATGCGTCTGTCGACCATGCCCACCGCCTTCGGCGAGAAGTGCGTGATGCGCATCTTCGACCCGGACACCGCGTTCAAGCCGATCGCCGAGCTGGGCTTCAGCCCGACCGAGGCCGCCGGCTGGAACGGGCTGGTCGAGCAGCCGCACGGCATCGTGCTGGTCACCGGGCCGACCGGCTCGGGCAAGACCACCACGCTGTATTCGACCCTGCGCAAGCTGGCCACCAGCGACGTGAACGTGTGCACGGTGGAAGACCCGATCGAGATGATCTCGGCCGAGTTCAACCAGATGCAGGTCCAGCACAACATCGACCTGGACTTCGCCGCCGGCGTGCGCACCCTGCTGCGCCAGGACCCGGACATCATCATGATCGGCGAGATCCGCGACCTGGAAACCGCGCAGATGGCGGTCCAGGCCTCGCTCACCGGCCACCTGGTGCTGAGCACGCTACACACCAACGACGCGCCCTCGGCCATCACCCGCCTGCTGGACCTGGGCGTGGCCCATTACCTGGTCGCCTCGACCCTGACTGGCGTGCTGGCCCAGCGCCTGGTGCGCACCCTGTGCCCGCACTGCCGCCAGCCCACCACGCTGCCGGCTCATGCCTGGGATGCGCTGCTGGAAACCGGGCGCCAGGTGCCGGACGACGCCGCGCCCAACGCGCCGGTGGGCTGCCTGGAATGCCGCCGCACCGGCTACATGGGCCGCGTCGGCCTGTACGAGCTGATGCCGCTGACCCCGCAGCTGCGCAACATGATTCGCGCCGACATGGATCTGGCCGCGTTCACCCGCGCCGCGCGCCTGCAGGGCATGCGCACCCTGCGCGACGCCGGCCTTGACATGGTGGCGCGTGGTCTGACGACAATCGAGGAAGTTGTCTCGGTCCTGCCCCCACGGGAATGAACGCGCCTTTCCTGATTGTCGAAACCGGCCAGCCGCTGCGCACGCTCAAACGCCACGGCGGCTTCGCCCACTGGATCCGTGTCGCCGCCGGGCTGGAAGCCGGCGCGTCGGTCGTGGCCAATGTCGAACGCGGCGATGCGCTCCCGGACCGTGGCGATTTCGCGGGGATCATCGTGTCCGGGTCCTCGGCCATGGTCACCGATCGCGCCGACTGGAGCGAACGCGCCGCCGCGTGGCTGCGCGAGGCGGCCCACGACGGTCAGCCGCTGCTGGGCATCTGCTACGGCCACCAGCTGCTGGCCCATGCGCTGGGCGGCGAGGTGGCCGACAACCCGGCCGGGCGCGAATCCGGCACGGTGCGCATCGACCTGCATCCGCCGGCGGCCGACGATCCGCTCTTCGCCCATGCGCCTACCGGCTTCATGGCCCATACCAGCCACGTGCAGACCGTGCTGCGCGCGCCGGACGGGGCCACGGTGCTGGCCCGCTCGCAGCGCGACGGCTGCCAGGCCTTCCGCTGGGGCGAGCGCGCCTGGGGCGTGCAGTTCCACCCGGAGTTCGCCACCCACCACATGCGCGGCTACGTGGCCGCGCGCGCCGAGCACCTGCGCAGCAGCGGGCAATGCCCGCTGCGGATCAGCCGCGAGGTCAGCGCCGCGCCGCAGGCGCGCGCGCTGCTGCGGCGGTTCGTGCGCCACGCCCGGCAGGTCCGCGGGCGCTGAGCCGGCGGCGTGCGGCTTGCGTAGACTGTCGCCCTGCACAATCCCGTTTTTTCGGAAGTCCCGATGTCGATGATCAACAAGGTGCCGGCCAGCGCCGGTGCGCAATGGCTGCTGGACGGCCTGGCCACCCTGCGCCGGGCGCCCCTGCAGCTGGGCCTGCTGGGCGCGCTGTGGGCGCTGCTGTCGCTGTTGGCCGCCCAGGTGATGGCGCTGGCCACGGTCCCCGGGCTGTTTTTGCAGCTACTGCTGGGGCTGGCCTCGCCGGTGCTGTTCGCCGGGGTGCTGGGCGCGGTGCGCAAGGCGCAGAGCGGACAGGCGGTGGTGCCGGGCGACCTGTTCGGAGGCTTCCGCACCGGGCATGTGCCCAGCCTGGTGGCCACGCTGCTGCCGCAGGTGCTGCTGGCCCTGGCGGCCGGCCTGCTGCTGATGGCGCTGCTGGGCAGCCAGGGCGTGCAGCAGCTGCAGGAGGTGATCGCCCACCTGGAGGAGCAGGCCGCCACGGGCGGTCAGCCCGACCCGGCGCTGGTGTCCCAGCTGCCGGCCGGTCGCCTGCTGCTGTGGCTGGCGCTGCTGGTGGCCGGTGCGCTGGTGGCCAGCCTGCTGGTGTTCGTCGCGGTGCCGGACGTGGTGTTCGGCGATCGACGCGGGGGCGAGGCGATGTTCAACAGCCTGCGCGCCTGCCTGCACAACCTGCCGGCGGTGATCCTGTTCTACGTGCTGCTGTTCATCGTCCTGGTGCCGCTGATGATCATGGTCCAGTTGCTGGGCCTGGCGATGACGATGGTCGGTGGCCAGTTGCTGGGTGTGCTGGTCACCAACGTGCTGCTCATGGGCGTGATGCTGCCCCTGATCGCCGGCTGCGTGGCCAGCGCCTGGCGCCAGCTCCTGGGCGGGGCGGCGGGCGCCCCGGCGATGCCGCCTGCGGCGCCGCTGCCCAGCTCCACCTTCGAGGCCTGAGCCGCGCGCGCTGCACAGGAACGCAAAAGCCCGCCGAATGGCGTAATGCTGTTCACTTAAGCGGCGCAGCCTTGCGATTGACCGGGTAGCGTGTTTTGGAGATTTTCACCGTCCTTGGCCTTGCGAGCCTTGGACGGTGATCCAAGAACA
>Ga0222713_10001205_pt1 | contig 29456 bp, 23 predicted proteins | sample C33_649DmetaG_FD_165061 | JGI IMG/M metagenome (GOLD analysis project Ga0222713, IMG submission 165061) | Estuarine water microbial communities from San Francisco Bay, California, United States - C33_649D | ecosystem: Environmental > Aquatic > Marine > Unclassified | place: USA: California... | reverse complement strand
TTGCGCGAAGCTGAGCCCGAAAGGCACACGTTTCGACGAGCCTGCAGTGTCCGAATAATCGGCAATGCAACTCTCATTCCCAACAACGGAGGCGAATGTAACCCGTGAACCTAAACTTAACCCGTAGACGCTTTATAAAAGGCGTAATCGCTTCTGGCGCAGCGGCAACCACGACCGGTGTCTGGGTTGCAGCAAACGGCGCCGCGAGGCCCGCTGGTGCGGTCGAGCGTATGATCCGCATAAACATCAACGGCCAAGTGCGAACAGTGGACGTAGCGCCGCAGGAAACGCTCGCGTCTACGTTGCGCTACAAGCTAGGCCTTACTGGCACAAAGCTTGGCTGCAACCGCGGCGAATGTGGCGCCTGCACGGTACTCGTTGACGACGTGTCGACCTATGCGTGTTCAGTTCTGACTCATTCGGTCAAGAATGGCCGCATCGAAACGGTCGAAGGGTTGGAGTCGGCCGATGGCACGCTTCACCCCGTTCAGCAAGCATTTGTCGAAGAACTTGCGCCGCAATGCGGTTACTGCACGCCTGGTCAGATTATGGCCGCTGTAGGACTGCTCCGCGAGAACCCCAACCCCACGCGCGAAGAAGCGCGACAGGGTCTGTCAGGCAATATCTGCCGCTGTGGTTCTTATGATTCTTACCTCGATGGCGTTATGCGCGCCGCGCAAATAGGATAATCAACATGGCTTATATGCACATTGGTAAAGACTTCGTGCCACCCGATGTAAACGGTAAAGTTACCGGGCGTATCAAATATGCCGAAGATTACACGCGCGAAGGCATGGTCTATGCGCGTCTACTCACCAGTCCAATTCCCCACGCGCGGGTCGTAAACATAGACGCGTCAGAAGCACTCGCAATGGACGGCGTTTTTGGTCTTCTCACGGCAGACGACGTCTACCCTGATGGCGAGCCGCAAAGCACGGGTCTGAAGGTGCTCACAAATGAGCCTACCCTCGTGGGCGAGCCGATCCTCGCGCTGGCGGCAATAGACGAGAAGACCGCGGAAACGGCGATTAGCAAAATCTCGGTAACCTTCGAACGCCTCCCCTTCGTGTTGGATCCACTGGACAGCCTCGCTGAGGGCGGTCCTGACGCCTACAACGGCGGCAACACTTACGTGTTCCGCCAAGGCTTCGCCTCGGAGAAGTGGAGCGCCGATCAGGTCGCAAGCTTCCGTGCAGGCAACGAACCTACCGCCGAGCCGCAGCAGACATTTGCCTACGGCGACCTCGATGCAGCTCTCGCCGAATCTGCGTTCGTTTATGAATCAACCTTCACCACTGCGGGTTATCCGCACCAGTCTATGGAGCCGCGTAGCGCCATGGCCTACTGGGAAAACGGCAAGCTTTATCTGCACGGTACATCGCAGTCACTGTCGGCCCTCGCCGACGGTATGGCAAGCATTGTTGGCGTCCCACAGGAAGACTTCGTCTTCATCAACGAGGCTACGGGTGGTGGTTTCGGCCAGCGAGCGCGAGCTAACAGCATCCCGAGCATGGCGATCCCCGCGAAGATGTCGCAGAAGATCAATCGCCCGGTCATGATGCGCATTACGCGTGACGAAGAGACGGCAATCGGCGGCGCGCGCCAGGGCTTCCAAGGCTGGATTAAGTGTGGATTTAAGGCTGACGGCACAATGGCCGCGGCTGATCTGTACATTATTTCAGACAACGGCGGCAAAGGCGGCGGCGGTGATGCCTACTCTGCAGCGGACTGTATTTCAATCCTTTACCAAACCGAAGCGGTCCGTTTCCGCGGCACATCAATAGGCAGTAACACAGGGCACCGCGGCGCTCAGCGAGGCCCAGGCCAGAATCAGATTGCTGCCATTATCGCGCCAATTCTCGATAAGGCTGCCGAGGAGCTCGGTATCGATCGCCTTAAAATACGCCAAATCAACACGCCACAGAACGGCGATATAGGCGGCGCAAGTCGGACTCCATTCACGAGTGCCTACATGCCTGAAGCCCTGAAAATGGGTGCCGAGCAGTTTAATCTTGAGGAGCGCATGGCGCGCTCACGCAAGCGTAACGGCAGCAAGGTAACGGGTATTGGTATCGGGCAGGGCTATCACAATGCGGGACGCAGTGGCATGGATGGCATCGTGCGCCTCACGGCCGATGGTCGTCTAAAGGTTCATAATGGTGTTGGTAACCTCGGCACCTATTCCTATGCGTCAACCTCGCGTGCCGCTGCAGAAGTCCTGCAGATGCCATGGGAGCGCGTAGATATCGTGACGGGTCGCACCGACCGCCACCTGCCGATCACCTCGCCGCAGGATGGCAGTAACTCGATCTTTACTAACACACGCACAAACTACGGCGCGGCGATGGATCTTCTGGGCAAGATGAAGGAAATCGCGGCGATGGAGCTAGGCGGCGATGCAGCCGACTATGACTTCGGTGATGAGCGCGTGTTCAAAGCTGCAGCGCCGGGCGAGGGGATGGCATTCGCCGAAATCGCGCAGAGGGGAATTGCACTCGGTGGCAAGTTCACCGGCGAAGCCGGCCTTCCAGAAGAGCTTAACGATTTCACTAAGATCTCCGTCAGCAGACTCGCTGGTGATGCGTTGATGGGTATCTATCACGATGCGCCTCACAACAACAATCCGCCGGGATTCACTGTGACTTTCACAGAGATCGAGATGGATGTTGAAACGGGCAAATACGACATCGTCGAGATGGTAACAATTGGCGATTGCGGAACGGTCGTTCACCCACAGGGGCTTAAAAACCAACTGGTTGGCGGCGCCGTGTGGGGTATCGGTCTCACCGGTTACGAGCGTCATCTCTACGATCCGCAGAATGGACTCCCTGCAAGCACTGGTTACTGGCAGAGCAAGATCCCAACGATGATGGACACGCCGGCTAAGATAAAAACTGGCTGGGTCGATCTCCCGGATCCAGAAAACCCTGTCGGCGCGCGCGGCATCGGTGAGCCCGCGATGGGCGCAGTGGCAGCGGCGCTTGCCTCTGCAATTAGCGATTCACTCGAGGGCCATCTGTTTAATGCGGCGCCAGTTACAGCAGACATGATCATTAACCACGTAGCAGGGGTAACGTCTGAAGCCGTTCCTCTGGCTCAAAATAACTTCCGAGGTTGATATGGTAGCCACATCACATGACGTAATGCTCGACATCGAGCTCTATCAGCCTACCGACGAAGCCAACGCGCTTGCCTTGGCCGCAAGCCTCGGCAAAGACGGCTGGTTGCTCGGCGGCGGGCAAGACACTTACGGTTGGTTGAAAGACCGTAATAAGTCCGCCACTGCAATGATCGAATTGACTCAGGTCGATGCCTGGAAAGGCATCAAAGAGACGAGCGATGGAATCGAAATCGGTGCGGTAACGACGCTGACAGAGATTTCTAAAAACCCGCTCGTAAAAGAAAAGTTCGCTTTGCTTGCGAAAGCCGCAGGCGTGGTTGCTAGCCCGCAAATCCGCAACGTGGGAACCCTTGCGGGCAACCTCGCACAAGACGCGCGGTGCTGGTATTACCGACGAGGACTCGACTGCTATCGAGCCGGCGGCAACATCTGTTACGCAGATTCGCCCGAAGGCCTCAACCGTGAGCACGCTATCTTCGGTGCTAGCCGCTGTGTTGCGGTTAGCCCATCGGACACGGCGCCCGCGCTTGTTGCTCTCGATGCTACGATGGTGATTAGCAGCGCGAAAGGTCAGCGTCTTGTGTCCGCTCAGGATTTCTTCGTGGGTCCCGACGTCAACATAACCAGCATGACCTCGCTAAGAGAGGGCGAAATTCTCACCGCCGTGCGTCTACCGAACGAGTGGGCAAACGCTGAGTACTATTTCGAGAAAGTTGCAGACCGCAACGTATGGGACTTCGCGCTTGCCAGCATCTCGGCGGCGATGAAAGTCTCAAACGGTGTGATCGAAGATTCTCGCATCGCCTGTGGCGCAGTCGAATGTGTGCCTCGCCGTCTCGACGAAGTCGAGAACGCCCTTCGCGGTCAGCAGCGTTCAGAACAGCTCGCTGAGCGTGTCGCATCGATCGCATCGCAAGGTGCAGAACCACTTAACTATAACCACTTCAAGATCCCACTGATCGAGAATTTGGTTAAGCGAGCGGTGCGCGGCTAACGAGGAAAACTCGTTTAAGCCCTGTTTGGTTTGATTGCCTAAGCAGGGCTTAAATTCCGACGCAGGTTCGTAACAGTAGAACGAAAAATTTAGGGACTAAAGAAGGAGCGCGACTTTCATCCCTCGCTGTTCAGGTGAGTGATGATAGCGACGCTCCTCGGTAAAGATTGAGATCAGCGCGGCTTTGTGAACCAGAGACTCTAAGGTCGAGGCTCTCCGCAAAGCTAACTAAAAAGAATAAACTTTGAGAGGTGCAAGGTGGGAGAAATAGTCCGCTATAAACGCGACGTCTGGGGTGAAGAAGTCATACTCGGCGTTTCATGGGATCTGCTCTGGGTTGTAGCTGTTGCAGTGCTTGTGCTTCTAGCTGCCCATGCGATCGTGATGGCAGTACTCGCCAACAAGAAAATGGACAAGCCTTCTGGTGAAGGCAAGCGTGTCGTTCGCCACGAGGCCATAGACCGTTGGTTCCATTGGCTAATGGCGCTGTCTATCTTCGCTCTGATCCTAACGGGCATTGCGCCGATCGTCGGCTTGCGTTTCGCTTGGCTGAACTGGCATTGGATGGCGGGCTTGTTACTGAGCTTCATCACCCTCGTGCACATCGTTCGTTCTCTCTTCTGGCAAGACTTCAAATCGATGATCTTGGGTCCTCGCGACTTTGCAGAGCCATTCGATTCGACACGTCTGCCAGGAAAGTATTCTTTCGAGCAGAAGGGCATGCACTGGGCTGTTACTGTCGTGGTAATGACGGTTATCGCGACCGGCCTGTTGATGTTCTTGCAGATTGATTCACCGTTTTGGGAGCGTACTAACAGCATGCCCGAAAGCCAGCTGGGCCTCGTGTTCTTGCTGCACGGACTATCGACGCTTGCGCTCGTCGCCCTCGCTTCGACACACATATACTTTGCTATTCGCCCAGAGAAGCTGTTCTACACGCGCTCGATGTTCAAGGGATGGATTTCGGAAGACGAAATGAAGGCAAATCACGACCCGAACCTATGGTCGCCTAAGCAAGCCGATTAACGACTCGCGCCTGTCGAACAGGTTCGCGCGAGCTAGCATTAAAAAACGGGGTCAGCTCTTCCTGCGCCAGCAGTGAGAGTCTGGCCCCATTTACTAGTGACATCACAGAAAGTAGTAGAGGGACACACACGTGACCGAATCAAGCATATTAGAAAGCGCGATCGAGACGATCGAATCTGGCTACGAATTTTTACTTGCCTACGCCGCGCAGGGACGACCAGCCGGCGTTGAGTCCGGCCCTGGTCCACACGCCCAGCCCACCATTCAAGGCATGGCGACAGCGATGCAGTCACTGATTGACGCATTCGATGAGAGCAGCGATCCATTCGAGAAGGTCATTGCGGACGACTGTGCAAAGGCACGCGCTGCACTCAATTTCATTCTCAAGCAGAACAAAATCGGCTCGGAAATGGTCGACAATCTGAATGCGTCAATACATTTGCGCGCGGTGTTAACAGACCTGTTCCTCTACAGCGAAGTGCTCAAGCCAAGCACTGCTGCGGACCTCGCCACGCCCAGCGCGGTTCAGACCTACGACGCCGCTAACTAGGCAGCGCTTTCGGAGAGCTTTCGCGAATGCTTTATCCACCTCGACTCGATCTTGCTAATCTGCCAACTCCGCTTGTAAAGCTTGAGCGTTTCTCTGAGCGCCTTGGCGGCGTCAATCTTTGGATGAAGCGTGATGAGATGACAGGCGTTGAAGTGTCTGGCAATAAGATCCGCAAGCTCGAATTTTGCATTGCCGAAGCAAAGCGACAAGGCTGCGACACCCTTATTACCTGCGGCGGCATCCAGTCGAATCACTGCCGCGCTACCGCGATTATGGGCGCTCGACTCGGCATGAGGGTGCAGCTGATTTTACGCGGCGAAGAGCCAAAAATTCCCAGCGGCAACCATTTCATGGATTTGCTAGCCGGCGCCGAGATTAGCTATTTGCCTGCGCAAGGCTGGGCAACCGCGCACCCTCAGTATGCGAGACAGCTTCAAGCCGAGGCCGAGGTGGCGGGTCACAAAGCGTATTTTATTCCAACTGGCGCAAGCGACGAAGTAGGGCTGTGGGGTTACATCGCAGCGAGTGAGGAACTTGCAGCCGACTTTAAACGGCTGAAGCTCAGGCCAAGCGCGATAGTGACCGCAACCGGATCGGGCGGAACCCAAGCTGGACTCATTGCGGGGGATCAGATTTTTGACCTCGCTGAAAAAATTGTCGCCGTAAATGTTAGCGACAGTGCCGTCTATTTCGCCGAGCGCGCGCGCGAGGATATCGCGCGGTGGCAGACGCGCTATGCCGATTTGCTCGAAGGCACGCCCGGGGCCGAGATCGATACTGAGGCGCTGAACGTACTAACACAAGAAGGCTATCTCGGTCCGGGCTACGGCATCGGATACCCCGAGGTTTTCGACACCATCAAGGCGCTTGCCAGCGCAGAGGGAATATTCCTCGATCCGGTATACACAGGCAAAGCGTTCTACGGCATGGTAAACGAAATTCTAAAAGGCGACGAAGGCTGCTTCGCCGGCGCGAAAGACATTGTATTTATTCACACCGGCGGCCTTTTTGGCGTATTCCCGCAGCAAGAAAATTTTACCTTCGCCGCCGAATAACCAGGTCACAAAGACAGGAGCACGCGCGATGCTAAGCAGTTCATCTAAGCCCTTTTTGCCCTTTCTGAAAAAAGGGTCGATCGCCGCGGCGATTCTTGCAGCGTTAACCGCCTGTGGACCGGCGGGCGAGCAGTCTGCTTATGACACCGACGACTCATCCGGCTACAGCAGCGATGGCATGGCCGCGGCCACCACTTGGGCCGAACCTACGCCGAGCGTCTACGCCGATGTCCAGAACGAAAGTAAGCTTCTCAGCAACACGCGGCAGTTGGTTACCGACAGCCTTCGGTCGGGCGAGGGTTATTTCAGTGCGGACGGACGCGAGCTGATCTATCAGAGCGAGCAGCTAGGCGATAACCCTTTCTATCAGATTTTTGTCCTTGATCTTGCGAGCGGCGAAAGCAGACTTGTCTCCCCCGGCATCGGTCTAACTACCTGCGCGTGGATACATCCGACACAGGATCTGGTGATGTATTCGTCAACACACGAAGATCCGAACGCGTTGGCAAAGCAGGCCGAAGAAATCGCTATTCGCGAAAGCGGAATCGAGCGCGCGTATGGCTGGGACTATGACCGCCACTACGACATCTATGTCGCCAATGCCGATGGCTCCGGTGCGCGAAATATAACCAACAGCGACGGCTACGATGCCGAGGGCTCCTACTCCGCCGACGGCTCGCAGATTTTATTCGCGTCGAACCGAGAAGCGTATTCGCGTACATTAAGCCGCGCCGAGCAGGCGCTGTTCGAAGACGACAGCTCCTACTTTATGGACCTGTATGTCATGGATGCGGATGGAAGCAACGTGCGGCAGCTCACGCGCTCACCCGGCTACGACGGAGGGCCCTTCTTTAGCCCAGACGGCAGCAAAATTACTTGGCGTCGATTCAATCCCGATGGCAATAGCGCGGAGATTTGGACAATGGATGCCGACGGCAGCAAGCAACGACAGCTCACCGCAGATGCCATGGTTGCTTGGGCGCCTTACTACCATCCGAGCGGTGAGTACCTGATCTACTCGAGTAATCAGCTGGGCCATTCTAATTTCGAACTTTTCCTAATCGATGCAGACGGCGCGCACGCGCCGGTCAGGGTGACCAATACAGAGGGAACGGACATCCTTCCCGTATTCTCACCTAGCGGCGATCAGCTTGCTTGGAGTACGACGAGAACGCCGGACGGTACCTCTCAGCTGCATATAGCCGATTGGGATCACACCCACGCGCTCGAACTTCTGGCTAATTCGAGTGCGAACTAAATGTCGCGCTCGCTCGTCTTCGGCTTATTGAGCCTCGTCTCGGTCCAAAATCTGTTCGCTCAGGAACCAGACGAGGCTGCTAACGCGGCAGCATCCGAACGTGCGTCTGTCCACCACAGCCTTACCGTGACAATCGACCCTTACAACAATCGCCTCGAGGTTACCGATAGGATCGATTTGCCTGAAAGTTTTGGACGCAGCGATATCGCGTTTGCGCTCAATGCCAATCTGAAGATCACTAACCGGCCGCGCGGCTTTCGCGAGACAGGCAACGTCTCTGCCGAGCCCGCGCAAGGGATTAACGAGACCGGCGGCCTTGCTGCGAGCACAGCGCGTTATTCTGTAGACTTGCCTCGGCGCAGGGGGCAACCCTTAGAGCTCTCCTACTCGGGCACGCTGTTTGATGAAACACGGCAAACCGGGGCCCAGTATTCGCAGAGTTTCTCGGAAACCTCAGGCATCATCGATTCGCGCGGCGTTTATCTTAATAGGGGAAGCGCTTGGATTCCGGCATTCGGTGACGAATTAGTCACCTTCGAGATGCAGGTTCAGTTCGCCGACTCTGCGCGTGGCTGGCAGAGCATAAGCCAAGGCAACAGAGACGGTGATAACGGCTGGCGCAGCGATGTACCAATGGAAGAGGTCTACCTAATCGCTGCGGCGTTTACCGAATACACGTCGACTTATCAGTCGGTGCTCGCGAGCGATGGCAACCCGCGAGAGGTTGAAGTATTAGCGCTGCTGCGAACGCCCGATTCGAATCTCGCCGCTAAATACCTCGACGCGACCGAACGCTATCTCGCACTCTATGAACCGCTTCTAGGCGCTTATCCTTATAGCAAATTCGCTCTGGTCGAAAATTTCTGGGAGACGGGGTATGGCATGCCGTCTTTTACGCTCCTGGGTGAGCAAATCATTCGCTTCCCCTTCATTATCGATTCGTCTTACCCTCATGAGATCTTGCATAACTGGTGGGGCAACGGCGTCTATCCCGACTACGAATCAGGCAATTGGAGCGAGGGACTCACCGCTTATTTAGCCGACCATTTGTTTCAAGAAGTCGAAGGGCGAGGGCCCGAATACCGCAAGGAAATGCTGGCAAGGGTTAAAAATTACGTGAGCGAGGCAGCGGACTTTCCGCTCGAAGAATTTACCTCGCGCAATTCGGCCGCGTCGCAGGCGATAGGCTATGGCAAGACGCTGATGCTCTGGCACATGCTTCGCCTCGAGCTCGGCGATGAATTATTTGTTCGCGGACTCAAACAATTTTATCGTGATTTTCAATTTAAACGCGCGTCGTTTTCTGACATAGCGACGCACTTTTCAGCGCTCGCCGAGCGTGACCTGCAGTCTTTTTTCACCCAGTGGGTTACGCGCAAAGGCGCGCCAGAAATAGCCGTCTCGGTCCTCGAAGAACGCGGCGACAAGGCACGCCTCATGTTTGCGCAGATTCAGGATGAAGCCCCCTTTGCCTTTACCGTGCCCGTCGCGCTTTACTATGCAGGAAGCGATGTGCCGCAACTTGTTGACGTTACGCTGAGTCAGCGCGCCGAGGGTTTTCTTGCCGACAATTATTCGTCGCTCGAGGCGGTGGTCGTCGATCCCTATTACGATCTATTCCGCACACTCGACCGCGCCGAGACGCCGCGGACTATTGGTGAACTTTTTGGGGCATCGTCAATGACGTTCGTTGTTCCCTCTGCAGGTGCGGAAACGCGAGCGCCTGATCTCGAGAGCGCGGATACTGCGCTTACCGAGGAGCAGTGGCGAGAGCTTGCCACGAACTTTGGCGAAGGCGTCAATGCTCGCATCGTGCGGGATGATGAGATTGAGTCGCTGCCTGCGGATTCGAGTGTCTGGGTTCTAGGCATCAACAATCGCTTCGCCGATATTGCGATCGAGGCCGCATCGGGGGATGTAAGCCGGCGCGAGAACGGCCTTTCTCTGGGCACAATTGAAATCGACTTGCAGGATCGCAGCTCGGTTTTCGTGACTCGGCACCCGAGTTCGGATGAGCTGGCGCTCGGCTTTATCGCTATCGATAGCAGTGCGGCGCAGCCAGGGCTGATCGAGAAACTCCCGCACTACGGTAAATACTCCTATCTGAGCTTCCTTGGCGATGCGCCCACCAACGATGTGAAAGGCGTATGGGCAAGCAGTGAGTCACCCCTCGTCTGGCACAATCCTGAGAGAGCAAAGACACGCGCACTCGCGAGTCTGCCGGCCGTGCCTGCGCTGGCCGATTTGCCGCCGAAATATTTACAAGCCAATCTTGCGCGTCATGTAGAGCAGCTCACCGCGACAGCAATGCTCGGACGCGGCATTACCAATCCTTTGTCCTCTCCGAACCTCGCCGATGCGCGCGGCGCAATTGGCGAAGCAGAGCAGGACGGGGGCATCGAAGAGGCCGCACGCTATATTCAGAGCGAATTCCGGCGCATCGGTCTACACGCAATCGGCGGCAGCTATCTGCAAACGTGGCACGACACGTTGGCGGACGGCCGCGCGCAGCAGCTTAGCAATATCGTTGGCCTTATCCCCGGCAGCGATCCAACGCTTGCACACCAGCCGGTTGTGCTCGGGGCGCACTACGATCACCTCGGGCTTGATGAACGCGGAGTTCCTTTTCCCGGTGCCGACGATAACGCCTCGGGTGTGGCTGTGCTCATCGAAGTCGCCGCCAAGCTTCAGCGCGCTTTCACGCCGGTGCGGCCAATCGTGATCGTCGCCTTCAGTGGCGAGGAGGCCGGCCTTTTGGGCTCCAAGCATTTCGTGTCGTCGCCGCCTCGCGCCTTGGGCGAGGTTGAGTTCTATGCAATGCTCAATTTAGACGCGGTGGGCAGGCTTGAGGGACGTAAGCTTCAGGTATTCGGTAGTGAGAGCGCCTACGAGTGGCCGTTTATGGCGCAGGGCATTGGCTACACAATAGGTGTCGAATCGCAGCTGCCGGCCCAGACCATTGCGAGCAGCGATCACGTTAGTTTTCTCAATAATGGCGTACCCGCCATTCATCTCTTTTCGGGGCTTCATACCGACTATCACCGCGTTAGCGATAGCGCGGCGAAAATCGACTACAAGGGCCTCTCAGCGGTGGCCTCATGGCTCGAGGAAGCAGCGATCTACTTAGGTCAGCGCACCGATCCGCTAAGGGTAACACTTGCGAATGCGCCGATTGCAGTTGCGCCATCGGGGTCTGAGGAGCGTAGGGCGAGCCTTGGCACTGTGCCGGACTTCGCCTATGTTGGCGAGGGCGTGCGTATCACTGGCGTCACTCCCGGCAGCGCCGCAGAAACTGCGGGGCTTAGCGAAGGTGACATTATTTTGTCATTAAATGGACAGGCTCTCAACGATTTACAAACTTATTCAACTTTGCTGAGAACCTTGTCGATCGGCGATAAGGTGTTGCTCGAGCTCAGACGTGGCGGAGAAGTGCGCTCGATTTCAGCGGCGCTTACCGCGAGGCGCTAGTGTATTCAGTTAATGCAACTAATTGTTGCGTAAACCCCTAAGTTATTCATTCTCTTGTAAACTTCCGTTCCCTGGATCGCTCGTTAGATTGATCCCCGTCAATGACATAGTGAGTCGACCGCGATAACCGCGAGTCCCTTTGCAGCGAGCGATCACATGAGCGTTACCGTTTCCAAATCCCGCCAATTTACTTTTTTGCTTTTTGCAGTCTTCTGTCTCGTCGCGGGGCTGCCCGTAGGTGAATCGCTTGGGCAGGAAGGCCTCACTGTTGCGCTGCCCCAGATTACACGCGTCGAGCAAAGCGATGCCGATATCACAATAGACGGATTTATCGACGAGGACGTCTGGAAAGACCTGCCTGTGATCGATGGTATGAAGGTTATCGATCCCGATACGTTAGCCGACACGCCTTACGAAACGCATGTCCGATTCTTTTATACCGAGCGCGGCATTTATCTCAGTGCGATGAATTTTCAGCCAGAAGAAACGCTCATGGCGCGAATGACGTCGCGAGATGTCAGGCTCGAGCGCGATGGCTTTGTTGTCGCGATTGATGCGTCGGGAGAAGGGCTCTACGGATTTTATTTGCGTATTAATTTGGGTAATTCGTTAACCGATGCCACCATCCTTCCAGAACGCACTTTGAATTTCCAATGGGATGGCCCCTGGCTCGCGCGAACACAGGCCCTTGAGAATGGTTGGAGCGCCGAATACTACATTCCTTGGTCTATGATGCCTCTTCCTCAGGTAGATGATGTTCGTAAGATTGGCCTCTATTTGGAGCGCCAGGTTGGGCATTTGCAAGGCGAGGCTTGGGCTAACCCGCCGTTGCCCGGCACCGTTAATCAATTCCTATCCGCATTTGAAAGCTATGAGTTAAAAGATATAGAGCCGAGGCGACAGCTCACTTACTACCCTTTTGCATCGGGTATTTACGACGGCGTACGCGATGAGTCCACTTATAAGGTCGGCACGGAGATTTTTTGGCGACCCACCTCAAACTCTCTCCTGTCGGCAAGTCTGAATCCCGACTTCGGCAATGTGGAATCCGACGATGTCGTTGTTAATCTGACAGCTTTCGAAGTGTTTTTTCCTGAGCGGCGCGTTTTCTTCTTAGAGGGGCAGGATGTTTTTAATACGTCGCCACGAACTTCTGGGCGCGGCGGCCCTAGCGGACCAATTTCGCTTCTCAATACGAGGCGCATCGGCAGCGCCGCGATCTATGATGTTCCCAAAGATGTGAATGTCGTACCAACAGATCTAAGCCAGCCCTCAGAGCTACTCGGCGCAGTGAAACTAACCGGTCAAAATGGAAATTGGCGTTACGGGACTCTTCTCGCATCCGAAACCGAATCACAATTAAGAGGCACTCTCGACGACGGCACTCAGGTGACATTGAATGCGGTCGGTCGGGATTTCAGCGTCGCGCGCTTGCTCTACGAAGACACAAGTAGCGGCGGGCGCCGCGCCATAGGATGGATGGGTACAAACCTTTCGCACCCGACAATCGATGCGACAGCGCATGCGGTCGATATGCATTATTTCTCTGCAGACAACCGCTTCGTGATCGATACGCAGCTTATGCGCAGTGACGTCGACGGCAAAACTGGCAATGGCTTTCTAGGTGATGTTGTCTTCAGACCGAGGAGAGGATTACAGCATACTGTGCGTGCGACTTATATCGACGACTCGCTAGATATCAACGAGCTTGGATTTCTGACGCGCAATGATCAAATGAACCTAGACTATAACTTTTTTCAGATTGAGTCCGATGCGCCGGGTCTTAGACAACGAACAACGAGCTTATTTTTTACGAACCAGTGGAATACAGAGGGTGAACCAGTTAGGTTGGGCATGTTTTTGAATCGTGGCTACAACACACTCGACAACAACACCTATGACATAAGCCTACGCTATTTCCCGGAGCGTATCGATGATCGACTCGGTCGTGGAACAGGCGATTTCAAGGTGCAGGGTAGATATGGATTGAACCTAGGATTCAGAACTAATCCTGCGGACAAACTTGCCTTCAGTTTCGATTTGAATCTCGATCAAGATGAGCTCGGACCAGCGAGAACAGGCGCGTCGAGTGGAATCACATGGCGTCCGAATGACCGTTTCTCTAGTGATCTGAGGCTGGACTATACTGACAGCGAAGCGCTACTCGTCCACAAAGGTAAAGGCGCCTACACTAGCTTTGAGTCTCATCAGTGGGCCCCTCGGTTAGAGATGAATTATTTTCTCAATGCTTGGCAGCAGCTTCGTTTTACTTTGCAATGGACTGCACTAAAAGCCTTTGAGGATCGATTCTGGCAAGTTGATACACAAAATTTAGATTTTCTGCAGCCGGTCGCCAAACCAAACGACGACTCCGATAACTTCACCATTAGCAGGCTTACCTTCCAAGCGCGCTATCGCTGGGAGATTGCCCCGCTGTCGGATCTGTTTGTGGTGTACACACGCGGCAGTAACCTGCCTCGCGATAGTTTCGACACCTTCCAAGATTTGCTGGTGCAGTCTTGGACAGATACGGTAGTCGACACCCTTGCGATTAAGTTAAGGTATCGATTCGGTTCCTAGCGACCAACCACTGAAAAGTAAGAGACAAGAGAATTACCTATGTTGAATCTACGTCAGCGTGCACTGCAAGTTTTCGGAGTATTAGCTATGAGTCTCATTACTTCATCTGGGGCATTCGCTCAGAAGATCGTCGTCGCCCATCGCGGCGCAAGCGGTTATCTCCCCGAGCACACGCTCGAAGCCAAGGCGATGGCCTATGCCATGGGTGCCGACTACATTGAACAAGATGTCGTCATGACTAAAGACGATCATCTTATTGTCATTCACGATATCACGCTGGATAGAACAACCGACGTCGCCGAAAAATTTCCCGGGCGCGCACGCGCGGACGGCAAGCACTACGCAATCGATTTTACGCTCGCCGAGATCCGTCAACTCGCTGCGAGCGAGGGCGCGCGACTCGTTAACGGAGAGCGCGTTCAGGGTTACGCGGCGCGTTTCCCTATGCGTACGTCCTCATTTCGCATCGCCACGCTGGCCGAAGAGTTAGAATTGATTCAGGGACTGAACAAGTCCACCGGCCGCGACATTGGTATCTATCCCGAAATAAAATCGCCCGAATTCCATTTGGCCGAGGGTAAGGACCTTGGCCGTGCAGTAGTTGCCGAGCTTAAGGCCTACGGCTATGCGAGCAAGGAGCAGAAAGTTTTCTTGCAAACCTTCAGTTGGGAAGAGGTCAAGCGCCTACGCGACGAGATTCTGCCCGAAGCCGGTATCGACCTAAAGCTGGTGATGCTCGTTGGCGACGACGCTGAGTATCAGTGGATGTTTAACGACAGCGGCATGCAGGAAGTAGGACGTTACGCCGACGGATTCGGTCCGGATAAAAGTCTTCTTATTGCGCCGGACTCTACGCCGGGCAATCTTAAAATAAGCAATCTCGTTGAGCTTGCACATGCCAACGGCATGCAGGTGCATCCGTATACCTTCAGATCGGACGAGGGTCAGGTGCCTGAGTGGGCAGGCAGTTTCGAAGCAATGCTCGAGGCGTTTTTTTTCGAAGCGGGAATCGATGGTGCCTTCACCGATTTCCCCGATCGCGCGGTGGAGTTTCTTCGCGATCGCTAGGCTTAAGAGCTAACCCCAGAACCTAAACCCAAAACCTAAGCCTAGACCAAACCCTAGAACCGCACCCTGAGCCCGACAAACGCAGCGCGCGGCTGACCTGCACCCAAGAACCTTGGGATCGTCATGTCAGCTATTAGCGGCACGTCGATCTCGCCCGGTTCCTCTCCAAGCAAGCCAAACGTTTCGTAGTCTCGGTCTAGGAGATTGTCCACTCGCGCATAAAGCTCCACGGTATCGCTGTAAGAGTAACGAGTGCGCAGGTTCACGACGGCATAGCCGGCAGTGCGCGCGAGCTGGTTTGATTCGTCTCCTCGCAGTACCTGACCGCTGTTAGCGAGCAGGTCTACCCCTAGCTGCCAGCGAGAGGTGAGAGCGTAGTCGGCGACGAGTTTGAATTGCTGTTCTGGAATGCCGGGTATGCTATCCCCCTTAGAAATCGAGATTTCTCCCTCGCCATCGGCGAAGTCATGGTTCGGACTCAGTGCGTTAAAGTCGGCCTCGAACGTTGCCTCGATATGACTGTAGGCAACCATCCAGCTCAATGCTCCTTGGTTACCCAGAATTTTACCTTCGAAGCCGCGGCGTCGGGTCTTATCGACATTGGCAAAGAGGCCGGTCGAGCGGCCGGTGGTTTGGAAAAGAATATCGTCGCGGTTTGTTGTATTAAATAAGCCGACCTCGTAGCGCAAGGAGCCAAGAGCCGCGAGGGGCAATGCAAGTGTGCCGCGCGCGCCGAGTTCGATATTTTTAGCGACGACCTGTTCCAGCGGTGGATCGGCGAGAAAGGCGTTCGGCAGGCGGCATTCGAAGTCGATGTCGTCGGGGTCTTCACCGCGCTCTATGGCGAAGCGCTGAGCGACCTCGAACACACCTTCGTTACAGGCGAGCTCGATCGGTGTCGGCGCGCGCGAAGATTCGCTGTAAGACGCATAGAGCGCTGTCTCTGCAGTTGCCTGCCACGTGAGACCCGCCGCCGGATTGACCCGCAGGAACCGATGCTCGCCGTTAAGCTCAGGGCGCACGCCGCTGCGGTCCTGTAGGCGAACATCGGTGTCGTTTGCGCGCGCCGATAGAGTGAGGGCGAGCGTGTCTGTGAGCTGGGTCGTGTTCGTCACGTAGAGACTAGTCGAGCGCGTCGCGGTCTCTACCGACGTCGCTTCCGCATCGACGAACGTACCCGTGCCGAGCCCCGTGGTCACTCGCGTAATGGGGTCTAACTCGGACAGCTCGAGCACCGAGTCGAAGCTCGATAAGCCGCGGTAGTAAGCCGCGCCAATGATGAGCTGATTCTCTAATCCCGCGAGCGCTGCGGTGTTGCGCCACTGCAGATCGATGCCGCGGCTGCGCTGTGTCCGCCGGCTTATATTATTGATCGCCTCGTCGCTGAGTCTCCCGGTACCGGAGAGGTCGTCGGTGAAATCTTCGAGATTAAACTCTTCATCAGAACCCAGGCTATTGAGATAGTCCTCGAGGGCTTCGGCGCTAGCAAACTGACCGTCGCAGAGATCGTCATCATCGAGTCCGAGCTCTTCCAGATCGTCGTCCTCAAGCTCTTCGATGAGCGTTGGTATGCCGCCGAAGCTGCACACGCCGAATTCTGAGCCGTCGCCGTTAAATGCATCGGTGGTGTTGCGGCGGTTAAAGAGATTGCCGCTAAAGGTTTGCTCAGTGCTGAGTTCGAAGGCGAAGTCTACGGCCGCCATCAGCAGATCGTTTTCGGTAATATCAGGCGCGGTAAACACGGCGGCGCGGTCCAGAGCAAGAAGCTCGACGGGCGCCGCGCCGTTGCCGCGTAGGTTAGAATCCCCACTCTGCAGATCGGCATTAATCGACCCGCGCTCGCCGCGCCAACCGACGCTCGCATACGCGTTGAGCGCTTCGGACGCCGACTGGTCGCGCCAGCCGTCTTCATCAAATGACTCGATGTTGAGGTAATAAGCAAATCCTTCGGTGCCGTCGTAGCTATTGCCGCCGGTCTCGAGGAATGCGGTCGTGCGACCGAACGAGCCTGCGCGCACGCCAAGCTGAGAGCCTTCGAAATCGAAGCCATTTTTCATGCGAATACCCAGCGATCCGCCGAGGCTGTTGAGGCCAAAGAGGGGGTTCGTGCCGCCGGTCAGCGTGACGCCTGCGATAGCCGACTGGGGCATAAGATCCCAGTTAACCGAGTCGCCGAGCGGCTCGTTGATGCGCGCGCCGTTCTGATAGACGCTCAGCCCCTGAGCTAGGCCCAACAGTGGCGAGGCGGTGAAGCCGCGATACTGTAGGTCTGGCTGCAGCGGATTATTCTGCGCGTCGTTAAGCGACACGCTGCCGAAGCCGCGGCGAAGAAAGTCCGCTAGGCTTGCGTTGTCGGCCTGCTGTATCGCGGCCGCGTCAGCGGTCTGCACGGGGTAGGGGAGTTTGTTTCGATCAATGCCAGCGCCGCCAGGTACAACGCCAATCACGATGATTTCTTCGACGCTCTGCTCGGCTGCTGCCTCTTTTCCAGATGCGTTGCCGGCCAACAGAAGGGGCGCGCTGAGTGCAGCAGTAATGAGCCGTCGCGTGATTTTGGGCGTTAGCATAACAACTGTTGTCCTACTCGTTCAAAGTGGGAGTTCTAGCCACAGTTCTCGCTCTGGCTAGGGTATAATCAAAAAGTATAACAGCTTAGGCCGTGCCTCATAATAACGTGCCCGCTATGCGCTGATTAAGTTAAGCCACTTTGTTCCCTTTCGCTCGGAGTTCTTCATGTCATCGTCGACTTATTTCATTACCGGCTGTAACCGTGGCCTCGGCCTCGAATTTGTGCAGCAGCTGCTTGCGCGCGGACAGCGAGTGATTGCCACCTGCCGCGATATCGCTACGGCGACTGACCTGACTGCCCTCACGCTAAAACACAGCGGGCAGCTCTCGCTCGTTGAGATGGATGTGTCGGACGAGGCGTCGATGCGCGAAGCGGTAGCCCTGCTTAACGACGAAGCAATCGATGTGTTTATCAACAATGCCGGAGTGTACGGGCCTCGGGATGCCAATTTTGGCAACGTTGATGGCCCGGCAATGGCTGAGGTTCTTTACACCAATGCCGTTGCCCCTGTGCTGCTGACACAACTGCTTATCGATAATGTGCGTAAGGGTAGTGGCAAGAAGCTTGTCTATGTCAGCTCGAAGATGGGCTCGATCGCAGACAATGCCCGCGGCGGATCCTATATTTATCGCAGCTCGAAGACGGCACTTAACTCGGTTGTAAAAAGCCTCGCACTAGACTTTGCGCCCGAGGGCATAGCGACCGCGACGCTCCATCCAGGTTGGGTACGCACCGACATGGGCGGCCCGAATGGTCTTATCGATGCGCCCGAGAGCGTCAGCGGTATGTTAAACGTGATCGATGGCCTGAGCGTTGCCAACACAGGCCAATTCTTCAGCTATGATGGCTCGACCATCGCCTGGTAGGCGACGGTTTCGGTCAGCCGGCAGATGCACCGCAATTTCATTTTTCTAAACAGAGACACAGAATGAAGCGATTCCTCCCACTATTCCTCAGCGCTGCGCTGTTCTTCAATTCTGCGCCGGCTTTCGGTCACGGCGGCGTTGCGTTCGAAGACGACGTTTGTCTCATTAGTATCAATTTCTTACAGGCTCACTTTACCGTGTTTCAGCCGGAACAGAGTGAGGCCGAGGAGCACTGCGAAGACATTCCCGAGGTGGCGCGTTCTGTCTTCGTTATGGAGTATCTGCACGATCTGCTGCCCGAAATGCTGATCGATCTGCGGATTATTAAAGACGTAGACAAGCTCGGTCGATTCGCTTCATGGTCTGACATTGAGGCGATTGAAGACCTCGACGCGCTGACGGTCTTTTACGAAGAACCGAGGATAGAAGACGGCGGGTACTACAGCACCGAATACACCTTCGATGAGAAGGGCGCCTATATCGGCGTCGTTACCGCTCGCCATCCAACCGAGAATCGCGACTACAACGCCGTCTTTTACTTTCAAGTCGGCGGTGCCGACTATGGCACGCTTCCTCTGTTCGCGCTGCTATTAATAGGAATTCACGGACTGTACTGGTTAACCAGCGGCGGTCCCGAACGGCGACGTCAGCGCAAGCTCGAAGCCGCCGCGCTGAAAGGCTAACATCGCCTACGCGCCCTTGAGTAGGTGCACCTTCTGCCGATAAAAAGCGGGAGACTGCGAAATAAAGACGAAACGAGACGAAATAAAAAGGCACGCGTACAAAACCAACAGGAATAGTTTGATCGAACTCACGAGTAATAAAATAGTAATAGAATAGTACTAGTGTATAAGAAGGGTAGAAGAAGGTTAGTAGTGAACAGACGTGTGTGGAATTGTCTCGTCGGGTGTAAACTCGACGCATAGAGCGAACAAAAACGTACAAAGAAGTCTCAGTCAGTAAAGAAACGAGCGTAATCGATCAATGTCCCTGGAGGCGAGTGATTCGGTGTGAATGCGAAGATTCTACGATTGAACAAAGCGGGTATTCCGGTGAGCTGGCTCACACGCGAAGAGACCGCGACACTGCTTGTGAAAGACCAAGTCATCTGGTCGCTTGGCGACACCGTTTTCGAGATGCGGGGCGGGCTCAATCGCAGCGGCATCCGATCGGTGCTGAAGCTGCCTAGCATCGTCGCCTGCGATGGCAAGGTACACGATGTGTTTGCCGATCCCCCTCTCGAAAATAAATTTTTGTTCCGCCGCGACTGCAATCTGTGTCTCTACTGCGGCAAGACATTCGGTTACCACGAACTCTCCCGCGACCATGTACATCCGCTGTCCAAAGGCGGCCTCGATATTTGGACGAACGTCGTGACCTCCTGCAGACGCTGCAACAATCGGAAAGCCGATAGACTCCCGGAACAGGCTGGGATGGAACTACTGGCAGTGCCTTTCGTGCCCAACCAATACGAATTTCTCTATCTGTCGAACCACAACGTGCTCGCCGATCAAATGGAGTTTCTAAGCTCCCGCTTCTCTAGCGCGCTGCATCTGAGCTAACGCGGCCGCTAGCCCCTTCAGGACAGCGGCGTGCGTTACCCCCGTTGTTCTGTGGCGCTTTCTTGGTTTTGTGCTAGGATGCCGCTCCTTTTTACCGAGTATTCCTCGCATGTCATCAATAGCCGCAGCGCCTCAGAGCAATCTCAAAGGCTTTCTCTTGTCGCTCACCGCCGCGGTGATGTGGGGAATGCTACCGGTTGCACTCAAAGAGGTACTGACCGGCATGGATGCGACGACGATTGTCTGGTATCGCTTTCTGATCGCGGGTTTTGTGCTTTGGGTATGGCTCGCCGCGACGAAGCAGCTTCCAACGCTTGCGTCTGCGCCGATGGTTACCAAGTGGTTTCTGCTCCTCGCCTCGGCGAGCCTCTGCGCTAACTATTTTTTCTTTTCCTACAGTCTTAACTTCGTGAATGGCGAGACAAGTGAGGCTGTGATTCAGCTGAGCACGCTGTTCCTCATTCTCGGCGGTGTAGTCATTTATCGAGAGCCGTTTCTCGCCGTGCAAAAGCTTGGCACGCTGCTGATCGTTGGCGGGCTTTTATTGTTCTTTAACGAAAGACTTTTCGAGCTCAATAGTCTGGAGAACGAGCAAACTATTGGCGTGCTAATCGTTGTTGCGGCGGCGATAACATGGACAGTCTACGCGCTCTTGCAAAAGCAGCTGCTCAAAAGCTACACGCCGGTGCAGATCCTGAGCGTAATTTATGCCTTCTCGATAGTCGTGTTGCTCCCGCTAGTGTCTCCAATGCGGGTGTTTGATCTTACGCCTGTGCAGTTCTCGCTACTCGCGTTTTGCTGTCTCAATACGGTGATTGCCTATGGGTGTTTTGCTGAGGCAATGAGTTGTTGGGACGCCTCGAAGGTGAGTGCCGTACTCGCGCTTGCTCCGCTTTTTACTATTGCCTCGCTTAAGATCACCGTCTTCTTTTTGCCCGACTATGCCTTCAGTGACAGGCTTGGGCTACTCTCTATCGCGGGTGCGGTGCTGTTGGTCATCGGCTCGATACTGACCGCTCTGGTGCCCTGGCTCTATCAGCGAAGATTGCAGCGCCGCAAAGACGCAGCAACCGCCGTTGACTCCGTGAGCTAAATACTCAAAACTCTTCCGCATAAGCCCAAGCGAGACTCGCTGCCAGGGGCACTATTTGGGAGAGCTGCGATGAATCCGCGTCAGAAAAATTCACACTATTCTTTACGCTCGATTTTTTTCGGGCTCGTACTCTTCGGTCTTTTCCCCCCTGCTTCGTTCGCCGAAGTCGTTGCAATCGATGTCTCCTCGCGCGAGACCATCGCCGAGGCCGATGTCGGCTTTAGCTATGAGTCTATAGTCGGCGTCGTGCACTTTACGCTCGATCCGGCGGCGCCGGGTAACGAGGCGGTCGTCGATCTCGCTCATGCGCCAACCAACGCCGAGGGGCTTGTCGAGTATTCTGCCGACTTCAAGCTGCTCGTCCCCTCTGCCAACATTGCCTCAGACTTTCTCTACTACAATGTAAACAATCGTGGTGGCAGTCGCGTGCCACCGGAGGCAGGTCTCGATCATCCGTTAGCAGAGCTGGGCTATACCTATCTGGTTACAGGATGGATTAACGAGATTAGCTCAGGCCCCAATCGACAAAGGTTGCATGCGCCAGTTGTCACGCGAGCAGGGGCACCAATTACGGGGGACGTCCGCTACGAAGTGACAGTGGGCGCGCCATCGTTTACCGAAAATATTGCAGGAAGCGGTCACCTGGCTTATGCGCCGACTCGCGAAGGGCTTGCCACGGCCACGCTCAGCAAGCGACTCTATCAGAACGATACCCGCGAATACCTATCGCGCGAAGACTTCGATTTGCAGGTAACGCCGCAGAGCGACAGCAATCAGCCACTCGTCGAATTGATGCTTGCAGAGGGGTTCGAGCCGGGGGTTATCTACGAGCTTATCTATGAGGCGCAGGACCCCGTGCTCGCCGGCGCTGGGATGACCGCGATCCGCGATCTGGTTTCGCTAATGCGTTTCGGTGGCGAGGGCGCTGCAGAATTAGCGCAGCTCGGACTCCCAAACATAAACCACACCGCAGCATGGGGGATTTCTCAGAGTGGACGGCTTCTGCGGCAGTTTGTGTACGAGGGATTCAATGCAGATCTTCAGGGCAGACGCGTCTTTGATGGTGTAGTTCCCGTTATTGCCGGCGCCGGCTACGGGATGTTTAACAATCGCTTCGCAATGCCCACACGTACCAACGGGCAGCATTCGAACCACCTATACCCCAATGATTACTTTCCGTTTACCTACGGCGAGAGCACCGATCCCTTTAGTGGACGCAGCGACGGGGTTTTGAAACGATCGATCGCGAGCGGCACTGATCCTAAGATTATGCATATTCAAACCTCAAACGAGTATTGGGTGCGCGGCGGCTCGCTTCCGCATACTAATCCTGAGGGGACCGAAGATGCTGAACTGCCAAGCGGCGTTCGCTTCTATACGTTAGGTGGGTCTCAGCACGGATCGGGAAGCGGTCTGCCGCGACCGGCATCCTCAGGACAGCTTCCGCCCAATCCGAATCGCTGGTCTCCGCTATCGGACTCGTTGCTTGTCGCTATGGCAAAGTGGATCGCCGAAGACAAAGAGCCGCCTGCGTCGCGCTATCCTCGCATTGCCGATGGCAGTTTGGTCGCGTCGCACACAGAACTAGGGATCAATCATGCCGCGTGGAATCCGCTCGAGGGGGTGAATCATCCTAGCGCTATCTACAGGCCTGGCGCAGCAGAGTACGGTGCGCGATGGGAAAGCGAGCGGATAATCGACTCTCATCCTCGGGTGGCCATCGGGTACTACAACCCGCTAGTGCCAGCCGTGAACCTCGACAATAACGATTCGGCCGAAACCACCGTCCTCTCCCCGTTAACGCAGGCACCCCTAGCGACCTTCGTGCCATGGAATCTCCGAGCGCCGGCAACCGGAGCGCCGCTTTCACTCGCAAGACTTGCAGGAGGCTATATTCCTCTTCCTGCCACCCCCGACGCGGCGGCGCAGACGCGCGATTCGCGTCACGCGCTAACAGCGTTGTACCAAGGCTTTGACGACTACCTGTCTCAGTTCGAGGCGGCGACCGACACACTCATCGCCGAGGGGTATTTGCTCGCAGGATTCAAAGAAGAGTATATGGCTATCGCCGCGCAGTATGCGGATCTCTTTGAGCAACGGTGAAAAGGTGGCTTGATAAGTACGTGAGTAGGCGAGCAGTCCGCCGTGCGCGGCTAACACTCGATTAGATCGCAACGAAGCGCTGGCCTTCTCTGTCTTTTTTTACTGCGTCGTAAGCGAACACTTGCCCGCTCATGGCAATGTAGATGCCTGGCTTCATCGTCTGCACCGCAGTTAGCGCGGCGCCGAGATTAAACATGGCGTCTGACTTCTTGAAAATGGCCGGAGTCAGCGCGCCTGTTAACACGATAGTCTTCCTAAAAGTCGCGTCTTTATAAAGCGAGCTCAACGCGCCCGCTGTGTCAACCATGGTGTCGGTGCCGTGCGTGATAACAATGAGCTCTTCGTCGGTTTTCGCGGCGGCGTCGCGCACCAGTTCGCGATCGGCGTCATCCATTTCGAGCGAGTCCTTGCGCATAAGCGAGGTGACCCGGCAGTCGAGGTTTAGGTTAAGCTCTTCGAGCATCTCTAGCGCGTAGGGGACACCGACCTCGTATTCGCTTAACGCGTCGAAATAGACCTTATCGATAGTCCCACCGACGCACAGTATTCTAATTGCCTGCATAGTTTCTTCTCTCAAATAACGCGAAAAACGGGCGGTCGATTCCAGGTCGACGAGTATAGACATTTCGAACCGGGTCCGCGAGGAGAAGCGAGTGCTGAGGAGTCAGCGAGGCAGCACTTCGAACATCCACGCATCGCCGCTGGTCACCTGAGAATCGTCGCTGGCTGCGCCGAATCCATATTTGCGACCAAACTCCGAGAGCACCGGCGCTACTATTTCCCCACCCATAATGCGCTCAAGGCGCTGTTCGTAGAGCTTGCCGTCAATCCGCAAAATAATCCGATCGTCCTCGGCAAGATAATGAGGCCACTGCTTCCAAAGCCCCCCGTACCCGGTGTTCATGTAACCGCTCACGAGGAAAAGCCTGCCCTCGACTACGCCTAGCCACACTGTACGAGACGTGGTCGGATTTAGCGTTTGGAATTCGATTTCTTGCCGGTCTTTAATAAAGTCCCAGTTCATCGGCGTTGCGCTAATCTCACCGGTTTTAAAGGGGCCACCCGAGATAATTTCCAGAGGACCGTCGTGAAACCGCATACCGACGAAGAAAGCCCCTATACTCAGAGCCAGTACAATCAGTAATGTGGCAAGAAGTCGAAAGAAAGCGCGCATGGTAAAGGTCTCCTAAACAGAGGGCGTGCCGGGCAGAATTGCGTTATGCTGACAACTCAGTAGAACGACTGTTCGACATTGCGAGCATTGGCCAACAGTAACTAAGTCCCTCGATGATTGCTAGCTTGTCACAACGAGACCTAGCAAAACTGCTAACAAGAGCACCGCGGAGATCATGGAATGGCGCAGCTTATCAAAGTACTCAAGTGGATTTTTCTGGGCCTTCTTATCGTCGGCGCTACCTTTGCAGGGCTCGAGCGCCTAGCAGCGGAACGCATCGAAGTGGTCGAGCTTATTGCCGCGAATGAAGCGGGCGAGAAGCGAATTACCCGTCTCTGGGTAGTCGATGACGAGGGTATGGCCTATTTGCGGGTCGGTGCCGATGGTTCGGGTTGGTACGATCGAATTCTGATGAACGATTCAGTTGAAGTGGTTCGGGAAGGAGTAACGGCGGAGTACCGTGTGCAGGCGCGTCCCGAAAAGTCGGTGCGGATTAATGAGCTCATGCAGCAAAAATATACGTGGGGCGATACGCTGATTGGCCAGATGTTAGGCGGTAGGGAAGGCTCGATTCCTCTCGAGCTGCAACCGCTGTAATCAACCGTCGTGTGGCAGGGCTAAATACCGAGGCGGCTTAAAGAATTAACCAATTCTCTGAGTATTTTTTCTGCAGCGGGATGTTCTGCTGCAAACAGTGATTCGAGAGCGACGGCCTCCTCTAACAGCGATTCTTTCGCTGCGTTGCTTAAAGGTAGGTCTTCCGCAGAATTTAGCGGGGCATTGCCGACACCAACATAGTCCTCCACGCGGCGCCTGAATGCAGCGTTCTGTAAAGCCAATTGACGCTGCGCGCTCGTATTGATTTCGCTATCGATGGCATCGAGCCGCGCATGCGTTGTGCGCCGTAATTCTTCTCTATTCATAAGGACTCCATTAGCGAGTAGACTCATGAGTAAGCTTAGCGCGTAGTGACGTGAGCGCATTGACGTAGAACAATGCCTGAGCCATTGCCTTGCTTGAGTTTTTAAACGCCTACTCCTATGCTTAGACTGGTTTGCTAAACGCTTTATTCGCAGTGTCACTAAATAAAAAGAGCTTTTGAGGACATACTATGTGTGATCTAGATACCCAAAAAGATGCCGAGGCGTTTCTCGCAGCAGGCGACAGCAAGAAAAAGTCTGTCGCAGCTTTCTCGCGCCGAGAATTTGGCTTGATGACCGCCGTCGCCGGATCGGTGATGCTGTTGCCGCCGGTGGCGAATGCGCAGTCAGTGGTAGAGACCGACGTGGATATCACTACTGCAGATGGCGTTGCCGATTGCTATTTCGTGCATCCCGCGCAGGGTAGTCATGCGGCGGTCATTGTGTGGCCAGATATCCTCGGTCTGCGGCCGGCTTTCCGCGCCATGGGCAAACGCCTCGCGCAGTCTGGCTACAGTGTTCTGGTGGTGAATCCGTTCTACCGAGACGCACGGTCGCCGGTGGTAGGTGAGGGGGCGAGCTTTGGTCAACCCGAGACGCGGGAAATCGTCCTGCCGATGGCGCGCAATCTCAATGCCGAAACGCATTTTACCGACGCGCGCGCAATGGTCGCGTTCCTCGATGCGCAGCCCTCAGTTGATACCTCGCGGCGTATTGGCACGACCGGTTACTGCATGGGCGGTCCAATGGTTATGCGCACGGTCGCGGCTGTGCCCGATCGTCTTGGAGCTGGGGCTACATTCCACGGAGGCGGCCTTGCGACGGACGCCGACAATAGCCCGCATCTGCTCATTCCGCAGACACAGTCGGCGATGTTGCACTGTGTGGCAGCGAATGACGACGCGGCGGATCCAAATGCGAAGGACACGCTCAATACGGCCTATGCCGCGGCAGGTATTTCGGCCGAAATAGAAGTGTACACCGACACGCTTCATGGTTGGTGTCCGCCGGATTCGCAGGTTTATCACGAGGCGCAGGCAGAGAGGGCGTGGAGCCGTCTGTTAGCGCTGTTCGAGGTCGCGCTCGCCTAACGGCGCGTTTTCGAGTTCGAAGAGGGCGCGGAGAATTCCGCGCCACTCCCTATATTGCTGTTCCATCGTTCCAGATAATCCGTGCACCTGTCCGTTGAGTTCAAGCATCGCGGGCGCGAGCTCGTTATTAAATCCTGCTGCGAGTTCGGTGAATTCGTGTTCGTAGATTTTGCTCCACTTAAACCGATCGTAGCGTTGGCTGAGTGCGAGGAAGCTGCGTGAGTCGCCGTAGGTCGTTGTCGATGGGGGCGTTGCATCGCGGCTTAGGGTTTCCTCTGTCTGGTCTAGCGAGTAGCGTCGCCAGAGCAGATAGGCAGGCTGGATATCCGCGTAGAGCGTCTGATAATACTCGTTGACGGTGTCGATAAATAGATGATGCCGATAGCGCATGTCGCTGACGCGGGCGAGCATAGGGTCGTCCGCGGCGGGCAGGGTCACCAGTTGCAGGAGTCCTTCCTCGTCCTCGGCGAGTGTGTTTGCGAAGCGTTCGGGTGAGAGATCGCGCGCATAGACGAGGTCGGCGATTTGCAAAATTTCAGCGAGGCGCGCCTCTGAGAGCGAATCGCGACGTGCAAGCAAATCATTAGCCACCTGCTTGTAGAGATCATGGAATGGATCGATCGCGTTCGCACCGTCAAAGCGATTACCGTAGGTGAAACGCGTCGACTCTGGGTAGTCGGAAAGCTGCGCGATGTCGGCGTAGTCTTGCGATAACCACACTCTGCCGCTGCTATCCGTCGCGTTGATGTGTATCGCAAGGTCGAGGCCGGTAGAGCTTATTATTTCGCCGCGGATGGTTAAGACCAGCGAGGGATCTGCCTCTGGCACTACCCTCACCGCACCCCACAGATCGGACTCAATCAGCGCTTTGCCTAATAGATGCGGTAAGAACTGCGTCTCTTTCTGTTTAATCTCATCAAAAATCCAGTCGCCAAAAGCAGTATTGATGGCTTCACTTTCGCGCGTGGTGAAGGGCACGATTCCAATGTCGATTCGAGTGCCGAGCGCATCATTAGCAAGGTTTTGGTCGCGCATCTGCGAGGTGACTAGGGTTACAGACCCAACGGGGGTGATAGTCGGACGCGCCGCGAGCGCATCGGCAGCACTGGTGTCTACCGGCATGGTGCTGCGCTGCGCACATCCCGCCAGCGAGGTGATTGCTAGTGCCACGAGTATGAGTGGGTACTTCATTGCTGTGTGCCTGCTTGGCTGCAAACGCGTCCGCGGCTGAGAGTTTGCTCACAGTCGAATTCGGCACGCGGCGCGTCGTAGCGGTTAAAGGCCTGTCGTAGGTCGAAGGATTCGCTGCCCTTGCTAATGACCGAGGTGATGAGATTGAGCAGAAGGCCATCGGAGGACACGCTGAAGCGATGAACGATGATTAAGTCATCGGGGAGCATGGTCTGAAAGACTAGCTGCTGCCCGTCCCAGCCGCACGCCTCGACGCCATGGCTGCTCGCGAAGGTTTGCTGCACCTGCCAACCCGTGCCGCAGACCAGAGACGAATCGCCGCGACGCTCGATGCGGATTTCGTCGCGCGTTTGATCAATACGCAGCGTGGTCTGGCGGCTGATATATTCCGCGAGGCGCGCGAGATCTACGATGCTGGCGCCGCGGCCGCGACTGCTATTGAGATTGATATTACCGATCGAGATCGGTGGCACGCTGACTCGCGCCGCCGCACCGGGATTGCCTCCCTGACGCGCGGCCGCCTCTTGCCGTAAGCGCATTTTGCGCGTGAGTTCATCCTGCCAGTCATCGCTGCGGCGGAAGTCCTTCTCCCAAAACCCGCTAAAGTCCAATCGAAGCGGTTGGTCGAGGTCGAGAACCGTTAACTGATCACTGTCTTGGGCGATAGCCGGCAGGACGACGAAACAGATGAGCACAGTCACTGCGCGGAGACTCTTCGCGAGAAGATTCGATGTGACACATTGAGGCGCCGCGAGCCGGGTACCTGCATTGGACGAAGACGGAGTATGTGGCAAGAAGTTTATGCTGAGCACTGCGACTGAGTTTCCCTGAGTCTGACTGCGAGCTAAGAATACACATGCTATGGCGACACAGTCTAAGAGTATACGGGCTAAGTGTAAAAAACACGCAACTCACTCAGCTAAAGCCGACGCCCCAGAGGACGACGACCGAAGCCCTCCGCTAGACTTACGCGCTTTGCGGGCCTACTCTTAAGGCCGATTAGCTCGCGGCGTAAATGCAGAACTTAAGGAGAACACAGTGCCATTCCGCAGTCAGACCCCCTTCGTATCCCTGATGCTTGCAATGGCATTGCTGTCAGTCTGCGTGCGCGTGATTGCGCAGCCGAGCCCTACCGATGAGACGCTCGAGACACTCGTTAACCGTTTCTGGCATGCACCAACCGAGGAAGAGCGCTCCGCAGCGGCAGACACGCTGCTCGCAGCGAACCCAGAGGTGCGCAGCGTTTTCCGCGCACTGGCGGGGGCTAAATTACATACGGCCGATGTGGCGACCGGCGTTGTCCGCGCCAGTCGTAGGAGCGCGTCTGGCCTCGAACTGCCCTATGCGGTGCTCGTACCGACAAACTACGACCCCGACAGGCGCTACCCCGTAGAATTTATGCTGCACGGTGGCGTTGGACGACCAGCGTGGCAGGACAACGAGGATTTCTGGCGCCGCGGGTATGATAATTTACTCAGTGAGGACCGAATCACGGTCGTCCCCGCGGCGTGGCGCGACGCGATTTGGTGGCAAGAGGAGCAGGCGCGCAACCTGCCGGCTATACTTCGCCAAGTGAAACGTGATTACAGCGTCGATGACAATCGGGTGACGATGACAGGCGTATCCGACGGCGGCACGGGTGCGTATTTTTTCGCCTTTAAACAGCCAACGCCATGGGCGGCTTTTCTTCCGTACATCGGAAATGCGGCGGTGCTGAGAAATCCGCAGAGTGGCGGCGGCTATAGGCTCTATTTTGAGAATCTGCGC
>Ga0222713_10001203_pt1 | contig 29482 bp, 67 predicted proteins | sample C33_649DmetaG_FD_165061 | JGI IMG/M metagenome (GOLD analysis project Ga0222713, IMG submission 165061) | Estuarine water microbial communities from San Francisco Bay, California, United States - C33_649D | ecosystem: Environmental > Aquatic > Marine > Unclassified | place: USA: California... | reverse complement strand
AACCATTCAAACATAGTCCGGTTCGTTTAACATATAACATATCAAGCGATAAGGAACTTAAAACATTTGGAGTTAAATTTCCAATATTTAATAACCACATGAAAGGTCATTAATAATTAAAGAAATATGCCGGAGTGGCGGAATGATAGTGTGTACAACTATTAGACGTACCTATTCTAGAGTGGTGGTGTAACCGAAAAGGACACCGTGAAGTTAATCAGTACTTCCTCCGGCACCTTTATTTATATCGTTAAAAGAAACGATATCAGATTTCATCGTTAGATTAAACGATTAGGGCTTGTAGCTCAGACGGTTAGAGCGGCACACTCATAATGTGAAGGTCGTTGGTTCGATTCCATCCTGGCCCACTAATAGCAGATATCGTATAATGGCTATTACTCCTTCCTTCCAAGTAGGAGATGTTGGTTCGATTCCGACTATCTGCTCAAAAGGACTTTAATGGTTGAAGTACAAAACCGAAGTAGGTTAGTCCCACCTACACATTGCCCTTTAGTATAACGGTAGTACAGGTGATTTTGGTTCATCTAGTTGAGGTTCGAATCCTTGAGGGGCAACATAAATAAAATAAAAGAGTTATGAAAGTAATATTCATTGATGTAGATGGCCCGTTAGCGTGGGGAACGTGGGGAGATGGTAAAGTAAAAATAATGAAGGGAACTTCGCATGAATTTACAATACCATATCCGTGGGTTAAAGAAGATTGTGATGCTTTAGCTGAAATTATAAAGCAAACCGATGCGAGATTGGTAGTATCATCAGATTGGAGAAAGCATTATACGCTTGCTGATTTGGCTATGATATTTGAATATTATGGTATTGGTAGATGGAATTTATTGGATACCACAACACACTTTAATCCTAAAAAGAAATTGAGTTCATCAGGTGCTTGGGATAGAGCGTGTGAGATTGAAACGTGGGTTAAATCATTTAAACCTAGAAATTGGATTTCCATTGATGATATGCAATTAAACTATGGTTATAAATCACTGGGTATCCCACAATGGCATCATGTGCAAGTTGAGGGTGATTGGGGTAATGGTGGTAAGTTAAGAGATAAGATAGATGAATGTGTAACAAAACTAAATAGATAAATTATGGGAACTTTTTTAGTAATTTTATTTATAGTATCAATTTCAGCATTAATCGCTTGGAGATGGGTTGTTGGCATTGATTATATGCAAAAGAATCATCCTGATTATAAGGGTGAGGATTTTCTTAATTGGGGAGATGATGAAGAGGAAAAAAAATAATTTGGTTTTTATACATTTTTTTTGTATATTTGATGAAACAAAATAAAATTTTATGGGATTTTTTATGACTTATTATTTGATATGTTTGGCGTATTGTACATACATGTCATTCAGAAAATGGAATAGAGATGTAAGAGTAGGTGGATTGGGTATCACACCTGGTTTAGATACAATGGCTATTCTTATTATGTGTTGGGCATTAGCACCGGTTGATATCTTTTTGACATGGGTTAGAGTTTACAAAGAAGCTGAAGAAGCGAGAAGAAAACATTCTAATACTGATAATAGTTTAGATGGTATGAGTTAAAGAGAGTTGGCCGAGTGGTTGATGGCGGCAGTCTTGAAAACTGTTTTACTGAAAGGTAACGGGGGTTCGAATCCCTCACTCTCTGCAAGATTACAGCGATTCGTAAGAATGACTGGACGGACGCTAAGTATGAAGAAAACGATACACTACAATAAAAGTAGTGAAAAGACAGTTTAACAGTACAGCCGTTGTAATCTATATTGTGATGTGTTGAAATTGGCAGACAAGCCCTCCTGTCTCGGGGGTGAGGAGCATCTGATAAACGTAGAATAATGGGTTGACCACAATGCCGGCAAATGTTCTATGGCTAAAGACCTCGTAGATGGTTCGAATCCTCTCATCACAGCTATTAATAAATGTTATGAAGTATAGAATAGAAACTACAAAGATTAAAGATTGTGTTATTATAACTCCTGAAATCTATAAAGATGAAAGAGGTTATTTTTCAACTCCATTTGTAAAAGAAGTTTTCGATGATTCAATTAAGAATGTAATCGGGTATAGTGTTGATTTTATACAGGATAACGAATCATTTTCAAAGAAGGGAGTGATAAGAGGCATTCATTTCCAACAAGGTGAATGGGCACAAACTAAATTGGTTAGATGTTCATTTGGATTAGTAAGAGATGTTATTGTGGATCTAAGACATGATTCCCCTTCTTATGGTAAGCATATTACAATTGATATAAGTCAGAAAAATGGTAAAATGGTGTTTGTTCCGAAAGGATGTGGGCATGGATTTTCAGTTTTATCGGATGAAGCAATTTTTAATTATAAAGTTGATAATTATTATAACAAAGATTCCGAAGGTGGTATTATTTTTAACGATTCGACATTAGGAATTGATTGGGGTGTTAAGGAAATAGACATTAAAGTATCCCATAAAGATAAACAACTACCATCTTTTAAATTATGAGAGATTTAAAACATTTCATTGAAGAGGTTATTGATTTTCCCACAAGAGGCATCAATTTTAAAGATATTACACCTTTACTATCTAATGCACACGCTTTCAGCTTATCTATCTCTCAATTATCAAATCTTATAGAAGATAAATTTTCTATATGTAATATTGCAGGAATAGAAGCGAGGGGTTTTATTATTGGTGCTGCCGTTGCAAATGAGTATGGAATGGGATTTATTCCTATTCGAAAAGAGGGGAAACTTCCTCCACCTAAAGTCGCCACATATTCAACTAAAGAATATGGGAGTGATATATTGGAAGTTAAAGAAAACCCAAATGACCACAAAAATATAGTAATCGTAGATGATGTATTGGCAACGGGTGGTACATTGAAAGCGGCTGAAAGCCTATTAAACAATGCAGGATATTCGGTAAAGGGTGCTGTAACATTAATAGATTTAACTTATTTACATTCAAATGATTATACAATAGGTGGGAAACCTGTGTATAGTTTAATCCAATATTAATATGGCAGATTTCAGCAAACAATGGGCAGATATTTACGATTCAGAATTTCCGTGGGATTTTGATATAGAAGTAGAAGCCGAATCAATACCAAAAGGTTATTACAAACCAATCATTTGTGAAGGATTTGGATTTATAGCAATTGAAGTTGGGTTGGACGGTAAGGTTTATCTATTATTCGATAACGGAAAAGATGAAGTTGATAAAGTGGATTATGTGAGATTTATAGAAAAGCAAAAACTAAAATCCACCGGTATATGATGGGTAAATTTTATGAAGACCTGGTTACACTAAATGAACTGATTAAAAAAATGGAAAAGAAAGATAAACTAGCAGAGTTTATAATAAGAGCCATTCGAAATATGAAAGATAATCCCACAAAATCAGTATCAGATGTCATCAAAGAAACCAAAAAAGAATTCAATTAACTCTGGTCATTATTTAGAGTTGATGGATAGATTGCATGTAGCGGCCTGTATGGTTGATACGCATTGCCTACAACATCCATTAGCAGAAAATGAACCTGAAATAGCAATACGAATAGAAGAAGCCTTAAGTCAATTATTAATGGCATATCAAATAGTTGGAACAAAAGAATATGATTATGAAAAAGGCAGTTAAGATAGAAGAAATACTTTATCATTTAACACATAACATAAAAACTGAATTGAAGCCATCAAACATAGATGGAGTTGGGGTATTTGCAATTAGAGATATTAAAAAGGGAGAGAATGTGTTTCCAAAATGGGAATATGAAACTGGATTGTATTATATCAGTAATGATACTTTTAACAAATTACCTTTAGACATAAAGAGATTAGTAGATAGGTATTATATTAGTAGAGAACCAAACTTCCGAATTTTTAGATTATTTAATGGGCAAAACTTTTTCTACAATTCATTTTGTTTTTGTAATAGTTCATATCCTAATCGATTAAAATGTAATATATCAAATGATGGGTATGCACTTAGAGATATAGAAAAAGGAGAGGAAATATTAGAAGATTATTCTGAAAATATTTCTTTGTAAATCCAATTTTTTTTCGTATATTTGTATCATTAAATCACAATACTGACAATGTGTCATCATACAATTGTTGGTATATAAATTGTATAAACATAAAACAAAAAGTTTATTAAATTATGAATGTAAAACCTTTACACGATAGAGTTATCGTAAAACCCGCAGAAGCGGTAGAAAAGACAGCAGGTGGAATCATTATTCCTGATACTGCTAAAGAAAAACCACAACAAGGTGAGGTGGTTGCGGTAGGAAATGGTAAAAAAGATGAACCAATGACCGTAAAAGTTGGTGATACTGTATTGTTTGGAAAATATGGTGGGACTGAAGTTGAAATTGAGGGTGATAAATACCTTCTATTAAAAGAATCTGACATCTTTGTAATCATTTAAAAAATCAAAAAAGTTTATGAGTAAAATTATTAAATTTGACGTTGAAGCAAGAAACGAATTAAAAGCTGGTGTAGATAAACTAGCAAACGCAGTAAAAACAACATTAGGCCCAAAGGGTAGAAATGTAATCATCCAAAAACAATTTGGAGCACCACATATTACAAAAGATGGTGTATCAGTAGCAAAAGAGATTGAGTTGGAAAATCCTATTGAGAATATGGGAGCTCAATTAGTGAAAGAAGTTGCATCTAAAACTGCTGAGCAAGCAGGTGATGGTACAACAACTGCTACTGTATTGGCACAAGAAATCTACAACTTAGGATATAAGAATGTAGCAGCCGGTGCTAACCCAATGGATTTAAAAAGAGGTATTGATAAAGCAGTTAGTTTGGTAGTAGAGGAATTGAGTAATATTTCGAAGAAGATTTCTACAAATACCGAAATTGAACAAGTTGCTACTGTTTCAGCAAACAATGATACTGAAATTGGTAAGATGATTGCAACTGCTATGGAAGTAGTTGGTAAAGATGGTGTTATCACTGTTGAAGAAGCAAAGGGAACTGAAACACAGGTTAAAACTGTGGAAGGTATGCAATTTGATAGAGGTTATACATCTCCATTCTTTGTAACGAATCAAGAAAGTATGGAAGCAGAATTGCAATCTCCATATGTTTTGTTATATGATAAGAAGATTTCAACTCTTAAAGAAATTCTTCCACTATTAGAACAATCTGCACAAACATCTAAACCTCTATTGATTATTGCTGAAGATATTGATGGTGAGGCATTAGCGGCATTGGTTGTGAATAAGTTAAGAGGTTCACTTAAAGTTGCAGCCGTTAAAGCACCTGCCTTCGGTGACAGAAGAAAAGAGATGTTGGAAGATATCGCAGTATTGACAGGTGGAACTGTAATCTCTGAAGAAAAAGGATTCACATTAGAGAAGGCAACTTTAGATATGTGTGGAACTGCGGAAAAAATTAATATTGATAAAGATACAACAACTATTATCAATGGTAAAGGAAATGCAGATGATATCAAAGGGCGTATCAATCTTATCAAATCGCAAATTGAGAAAACAACTTCTGATTATGATAAGGAGAAGTTGCAGGAAAGATTGGCTAAATTGAGTGGTGGTGTTGCTATTCTATACATCGGTGCAACTACCGAAGTTGAAATGAAAGAAAAGAAAGACCGCGTTGATGATGCATTGCACGCTACAAGAGCAGCGGTAGCTGAAGGTATTGTACCAGGAGGTGGAGTTGCCTTAATCAGAGCACAATCCGCATTAGATAAATTAAAAGTTGATGTATCGGATGATTATCATACGGGTATCTTAATTGTAGCAAAAGCAATTGAAGCACCTTTAAGAACTATTGTATCAAATGCCGGATTAAGTGCTGATGTTATTATCAATGAAGTTAAGAGTGGTAAAGATGATTATGGTTTCAATGCAAGAACCGAAAAATATGGTAACTTATTAAGTGAGGGTATTATTGACCCAACTAAGGTAACCCGTTTGGCATTGGAAAACGCAGCATCAATTTCATCACTTTTATTAACAACTGAGTGTGTAATTGGGGTAAAGAAGGAGGAAAAGGATTCAACTCCGCAAATGCCTCCTCAAATGGGATTTTAACCTAAAATGGGGTGAAAATAATGTAAAAAAGGCTTGGTAATTCAAGCCTTTTTTCGTATATTTGTGTATAATAGAACAATCTTATGAATTTAGGTTATGCGTGTATCAATATGAGTATGGGTAAGAAGGTATCCACTAATCGTGCTATGGTTAAGAGAACTTTCGAATCTAAGGGGTTGGATTATGTATCCGATTTAGCATTAGCAAATGCAAAGGATATCATTAAGATATTAGAGTGGAATAGATTAAATGGTATCTATTTCTTCCGCCTATCTTCTACAATTATTCCGTGGGGTGACCATATTGATATTACACAACTAAAGGATTACAAAGAGATTAAGTTTGAACTAAAGAAAGCCGGTGATTTTGCTAGGTATTGGGGTATGAGAATAAACTCACATCCAGGCCCTTTTGTAGTTCTTACTTCACCCAATGAAGAGGTTGTAAAAAATGCAATTGCAGATTTAGAATTGCATGGTAAGATATTTGATATGATGGGGTTGGAAAAATCACATTTCAATAATATTAATATACATTGTAATGGTGTATATGGTGATAAGAAATCTGCAATGGATAGATTTATCAAAAACTTCCAACGATTATCTAATTCAGTAAAGATGAGATTGACTGTTGAGAATGATGATAAGGCATCTATGTATTCAGTAAAAGACCTGATGTATATCTATGAGGAGACAGGTATTCCTATTGTATTCGATTATCACCATCATCAATTTTGTACCGGTGATTTATCCGAAGAGCAGGCACTTAAATTAGCGGCAACTACTTGGCCTAAAGATATTGGGCAAGAGGTTCATTATTCTGAATCAAAAGCATTGCATGAAAATAACCCAAAAGAAAAACCACAATCACATTCCTATCTTATTAACAATCTTCCTAACACTTATGGATTAGATGTTGATATTATGGTTGAAGCAAAGGGAAAGGAATTGGCTATACTACCATTTTTGGATAAACAAACAAAGAGACCATTGTATGAGAATAGTGTATATTCCATCTCTTAATATAAGTTTAGTATTTTTTAATAAATCAGCGAGTTCCATATTCGTAGCTTGGGTAGAGAATTTGTTGAATTATCTTAAAATAGAATATAACTTTTTATCCGATATGACGGATGGAAAGTATATAGATTTCATAAAGAGTAATATAATTGATACTGAATCAAAAATTTATATGTTTGTGAGAAATCCATTGGAAAGGCTAGTTACATCTTTTTATTGGAATTATACATTTGATATAAAATCAAAAGATAATCAGTATCCAATTGATGAATTTATTAAATATGCTAATGATATAGAAAATATCTTAGCAGGTACAACTGATATGCACATACTCCCTCAGAGTTGGGAGCTTACAAAAATATCAAATGAAATAAACAAAAGAGAAAGTTCGATTGATGATTTCAAAGTTTTTAAATATAATAAAAGATTCTTTCAAAAAAATCAAATCGTTTCCATACAAATTGAAAAATTTATAAAGAACTTTGAAGCACTCAGTAAACTCGCGGCATCCTTATCACACTACCCTCACTATAAAAAGTATAATGAATTAGGAGATAATGTTTACTTTCTTAAAACCTTTGGGATAATATCCGAATTGTGGGAAGATAAAACAAATGCTGAAAAACTTTATTCTATTATTCTTTTTCATTTTATTGAATCACACTTTAAATTTTTACCACATCATAATAATTTATATAAGGGTATGATTAATAGGTTGGATAAAACGAAAGGGGGAGTAATGGCATTAAATAAATTAAATGAAGTTATTAACAATGAGAGTGAATGGTTGGGATATGATAATTCACTCATTTTAAACACAATGCGATTCAAATGATAAAAGAAGCACTAACTTACGATGATATTCAATTAATACCTTCGTATTCAGAAGTTAAATCAAGAAATATTATAGATTTGCGAACTCTGGTAAGTGAAAGATATGGATTGATTAGACCTTTGGTTGCATCCCCTATGGATACCGTTTGTGGTGGGGAAATGGCTTATAAGATGATGTTATTGGGTGGAGTAGGATGTGTGCACCGATTTAATACTATCGAAGAACAATCTCAGATTATAAGGGCACTTCAAAGTAGAATATATGGTGAAGGATTTGGCGGGCCGTTTGAAGATTGGGGGGTGATGTTTGATGATTGGCACGCTCAAATTCCATATGTTCCGATTATGGCTGCAATAGGAGTGCAGGAAGAAGATAAACAAAGAGCAAAGGCATTGGTGGAAGCGGGAGCAAATGTATTATTGATTGATGTGGCACACGGTCATCATAAAAATGTAATCGATATGATTAAGTGGTGTAAAGATAATCTAAAAAGTGAAGTAGATATTATAGCAGGGAATATTGCAACTGCGCAAGCTGCTATTGATTTGCAAGAAGCTGGGGCTAATGGGTTAAGAGTTGGTATCGGTGGTGGTTCACTTTGTACAACCAGAGTTAAGACCGGATTTGGTGTTCCTAATGTAACGAGTTTGATGGATGTTAAGGAAGTGGCAAAAGTACCGATTATGGCAGATGGTGGTATAAGAAGTAGTGGTGATATTGCTAAAGCATTGGCAGTAGGAGCAGATTGTGTGATGTTAGGTTCACTTCTTTCTGGTACAGATGAAGCACCTGGACAAATTATTGAGAAATCAAATGGGTTATATAAAAGATATAGAGGTGCAGCATCTTTGGAAACAAAAACTGTGCATGGGCAACAACAAAGAAATGTTGAAGGTGAAAGCACGGTAGTTCCATATAAAGGTGGAGTTAAGTTTATTATAAATGGTTTATTAGATGGTGTTAAATCAGCACTTTCTTATGCGGGGGCGGATAATATTAAGGATTTTAACCCACAATTTGTTAAAGTTACGAATGCAGGATTGAATGAAGCTAAGCCACACTTATTATGAGTAGACAGCAGGAAATAGAATCTCAGAAAAACTACTATCGTAATCAGATTATTCAATCTTACAAAGCATCTCTTAATGAAGGTGTGTATATAGATTTGATTGATATTGCATCTAGAACTGATAGTTGTGAGTTGGGTGAATATGTAAGAGCTAAATTTGAAGAAAAACAAACAAAATTATTAGAAGAGATTCAACGATTAGAAGATGAAAAAAATAGTTCTACTTAATGATGATGTGAACTCTTTTGAGGGAGTTATCGAATCACTTGTAAAGGTGTGTAATCATAATAGATTTCAGGCAGAGCAATGTGCTTTATTGGTTCATAGTACAGGAAGGTGTGATATCAAAACCGGAGAAGAAGAAGATGTTAAACGAACAACATTGGAATTGAAAAAAAGAGGATTAAGAGTGAGAATAGTAAGTGCTTAAATTAAAAACAATTATATGGATTTAGAAAAAATGTATCTATCTAAGTTGGCGGAGATAGAGGGAATGGAGCCAGCGAATGAAGAAGTTGAAGAACTTAAGATGTTAGATATCCAATCTATTACCGAAAGATTAGAATGGATTGGGCAAGTAAAGGAAATGGCGAATGCTGAATTTGATCATGGTAGTGATATAGCTAAGGAGGATTGGATGAAAGGATTCATATTTGGATTTGCCATAGCAATTGAAATGATTAATGCTCAAAATGAGCAAGATGAAATATCTGAAACTGAAACAAGCGAAGAGTAGTATGAAAACAAAAGAAGAATTAGTAGAAAGTTTGAAGCAAGGTGAAGTGGTAGTAACCTTTAAGAAAAAAGATGGCAGTGAAAGAGTGATGAAGTGTACTAAATCGTTCAGTATCATTCCTGAAGATAAGCATCCAAAAGGTGAAGGAAATGCTGAGGTTAAGTTAGATGAGAATGGTAATCCAATTGTTTCCGATTTGATAACCGTATGGGATATTGAAAATGAGGGGTGGAGAAGTTTTGATTATAAAAGCCTGCTGAATATCGGTGCTTAACATAGTAAACATAGATAAACTCCTAAACGAATCCTTTCCTAATTGGGTTTTAAACGATATTAAGGAAATGGATGAGCAGTACGTTTTTCTTTTCCGAAACAAATGGAATACAAAGCAAGAGGATTTAGCGGTATTATTGGAAAAGAAAGCGATAGGAGTGAATCTATATCAACTATGGGCTTGGGATAGACAGTTTAATGAGATTAGGGTTAAGGTGAAAGCGAATACACTAAGAGATGAAACAAAGTTCAAAGAGGATTTGAGTAAAATCCTTATTGAATATGAAAATCGAACTTTAATAAAATGACGATTGATGGGTGGGATAAGTTAAAAGGCCTCACATATAGAGGATATTGTGTTGTAGGAACACATAAGGTTGATGGGTGTTATATAATAGAAATGCTTAACTATTCAACTCAGCGGTTAGACCTAACAATGCATTTGGAAAAGAAAGAGAATGAAGTGTATTCACTTACTGCAATCGATTTGGAAAGGGTAAAGAGATTTCAATATCTCCTATCAAAGGATAGTATAGATGAGTATGATAAGTTTGTATTACTTTATCAACAAATGATTGATAACCTTTGCATTGAAAAATATATAAAATAAAAATATGAGAACGATTTACAAATATGGATTTTCAAGAACAATTGAATTACCAATTGATTCGCAAGTTTTGAAAGTTGGAATGCAAAATGGTATTATTCAAATGTGGGTATTGGTAGACCCAAATCAAAACCAAACAACCTATCGTAATTTTGAAATGATTGCTACAGGAGATAGTTTTGAATTCGATTATTTAACACATACCTACATTGATTCGGTATTCGATGGGCCATTTGTATGGCATATCTGGGAAGTAAATAAGAATTAATATGAGTATAACATTAAATAGTGATAGTGGAAAACTAACAATGCAGAGTAGTACGAAAGCTCAAATGAATTCCTCAATTACGATAGCAGGTAGTGGAACGAAGTTACCAATTACAATAATTGGTGAGTTCAAAGATATTCCGCCGCACTTACATCAAATTTATATTCAAGCTATGTGGAGCTCGTATGGCGATACAAATGTGTATAACAATACCGAACCCGAACCTAAAACAATTAAAGAGCAAAAGCGTGAATGGAGGTTGAATAGAATTGTGGACATAATTAGTAAAACAATATTAAAAAAATAAGTTATGGGATTAGCAGATATTTTTTTTCCAATCAAATCAGCATTAGAAGTTATGAATCAACCTAATGATTTGGAAAGAATACAACAAAACAATTTAGAGTTGGCACAAAAATTGAAAGAACAAGAGAGATTGAAGTCGGAATGCCCAATGAAACGATTTAGTTTAGAAGTTGTATCAGGTGGCAATGTAATACCTTACACAATTGAAGCAAGAGGATTTGATTATAGTGGTAGTGGGACATATTATTTCTATGATTATAAATTCTTAAACGATGGCCGTAGAGAAAGAGAAATCCTTTCACATTTTCCAATAGATAAAACCATAATCAAAAAAATAGAAACACTATAATATGGATAATCAAGAAAGAAATATTGCAGTAGTATTTGGGTGTATAGCATTTGGAATGTTATTTGCTTTATTGTATGGAATAGCAACTGAATTGCACGATATCCGAATGGAGTTGTGGAATATCAAAAAAGAGCATCATGTTATTATAGAACATCAATATAAAACAAAGGCTGATACAATTGTGGTGTATAAAGAAATAAGAAAAAAATAATATGAAAAGATTATTTGCAAAATTTGTTGAGTATCGATTCACCGACATTGTTAATGGAAGGGTGGTTAATTTATATGAGTGTAAAGATGGCACACGCTTTCTTGCTCATTCAAAATTTGACTCATTATTTTTTTATGTAAAAATGGAGAAAAGTGAACACCCGATGTATTAGGGTATATGATAACTAACACCTACAACCGATTCGCGGGGCGGGGGTAGGGGGTATCGTTTCCCTTAGTCCTTCGGCCGGAAAAAATTTTTGAGAATAAGATTTATTGATAGTTAAGTATATGAAGTGCTTACGAATAGTTAATAGTGATAAGACCCTATTTACATTTAATAAGAGTGGTAGCACTTTATTAATGACGGCATTCAAAGGATTGTGTAATCACAAGGATATTGAGATAGATGATAGATGTGGAAGAGGAAATGTAGTTGTTATTACCCGAAATCCAATTCATAGATTCTATGGTGGTTATTCTCATTTCCGAAATTGGAGTGGGTTACCACTTGAGGTGAATAGAAATAATAGAGATGAGATTATAAATGGAATAGGGAGATACTTTGAAGAATTAAAAAACCGAAGAGGAATCTTTGAATGGGATCCACACTATGTACCACAATCTCAAATACTAAAAGAGATAGGAGTAGATGAAAGTAATATTATACACTATCAGTTAGAGTGGTTGAGTGAGCAAATTGAAGAGAGTATGAGATGGGAGAAACCTTCCTCCGTTCCGAATTTGAATTCCACCCATCCACTACTCAATCCAATCCATTTGGGAAATCGATTAAAAATCTTTTCCGATTTGGGTATTCGTTTAGAGGGTAGAGATGGAGATATCTTTGGTGGGTATTGGTGGATGAGTAAAGAAAATTTAAGGGAGCACCATAAAGGTGTTTCTCCCGCATATGAATATATAGTAAAGAGGTTTAGGAGAAATCTTAGTAGGGAGATAGGAGAGTATTTTAAAGAAGAATCACAAAAATGGGGATATCCGAATGAAGAATCTATCATTTGATTGCCATCAAAAGCGATACGATGAGGTAAGAGAAACATTACCTAATTGGGTGTTAATGAATCAAACTCCTCCCTTAGAAATCATTTGCGGAAACTCAAAGGGAATGAAGAGTGTAGTAGAGGGGATATGTCATCATTGGGGATTCACTTATAGAGAGAGTGTTCATAACCCAGCAATAATAGTAATAGACCGAATATGAAACCAATACAATTATATCGTAGTGAAGATGGAAAGATAGTAGATGGGGATGGAGTGGAGTATTCCATACCACAAAAGCCCATCGGTGCAACCCATAACAATCAATTCCATTCGGAAGGATTAGATATAGAGGGTGGAGTAACCATCACCGGTAATCTAACTGTCCAACAATCGGATTGGGTATATCTAAGGGGGCCGATAACGGGGAGTGGGGCGATGATTAATGGCCCAATAACCGCTTCCTCCCTATGGGTAAGGAATACAACCGGAGAGGGATTGGGTGAGATGAAGGATATGGGATTGATCAAAGTAGATGAAGATATCGAAGTGAGGGGTATATCGTATTGGGAGGTCTTCACCGAATTAAAGAGAGCGGTTAAGGAGTTGAAGAGCCGTATAGAAGAATTAGAAAACGACGGAAACAAAAAATAATTTAGCATAAAACAATTATGGAACAAGGATTAAGCTTTATAGTAGTAGTGATACTGATAACCATAGGGATATGGATGAGTTCTCCCCTATGGGTATTAACAACATTTCTGATAGGTGGAATATACCTTCTACTCAGAGGAAGAAAAAAGGGATGGATATGGAGAAGGGATTAAGGAGAGAGGATTTGGTGCGAAAATTAGAATGGTTATTGGAATCCCTAATCCAAATAGAAGAGTACCACCTATGCCAACAAATCCACAATATGATAGAGAGATTAAAATCAACAACTAAAAGAAACCAATTATGAGGAGAAGAACATTAGAATCCGATACGAGATTGAGATACCTATTAGGGAATAACCCAATAGGAGAATTAGTAAGAATAGTAGGGAGGGTATGCCGAATCCAACACTATAAAAAGAAGAAGGATGGAGAAGTGGTATAAGGATTCATCACTATGGGCTCTTATAGGTCTAATACTCACCCTTCTATGGGTCTATATGGGGATTTAAGGCCGATTTTATACAATTCAAAGAAGTGGAGTAGTAGAGTGATGAGAGGGTGTAATTACCAAAATTATACACTTAGGAGCGGATTTGTTATTAGTAAGAGAGGTGTGAAAAAGTGGGAGAAAGTGGGGTGAAGTGGGACATACACATCCATACATAGAACGATTTTTCCTGGCACGCAAAGATACGAAATTTTTTTTACATAAACAAGCCTTTCTTATTTAAATTTTCATAAATATTTGGGTGTTTTGTTGAAGAATTTTCAATGCAACTCCGAGCTGAGTTACGAATTTTTCAATAGAAGGCGTGTTTACAAATGTTACATACTTGTTTACAAATGTTACATACTTTTACATATAATAAATTGTATTTTACAAATGTAAACTAATCTACCCAACCACCACCTCTTACTTTTACTTTTATTTTTGGGTCTTTAAACTTAGGGTCTCCTCCCTGCTTATCTGCGGATTCTCTAATAGATTCCGAGTAGGCTTCATCACCGGCTCTACCTAACTCTTTTGCTTTTTTTAATTCCTCAGTAGTGAGTGCATCCCCTTTGGTAAATGCTGCAAAATGTTTAGTGTGGTAAGAACCTAATGGCTTTACTATATTGGTTTCTCTCAGATGTTTTGCTTTGGCATCTAAGTAAGCGAATAGTTCATCATCGGAAAGAGATTTTAATTCTTCGTCCGTCAATTCTTTAAACGAGCTCATTGTTAAATGCGTAATGGGGTTCTACAATAACGTTACCGGCGGAAGCTGTAAATTCTGCAGCAGAAACTAATCCTAAGTCTGCCATCTCAGCAACAGCCTGATTCAAACCTTTTCCGATTAACTTCTCTCCACATACGATATCAACTGCTCCGATTGCTTTTGCGAGAGAGATGTATCGTTTACCAATCAATCCCCTACCGAATGAAGGCCCTTTAGTGATGGTTACCATTTCTTCAAAGGAGGCAACTGGCGTAGATTCAATTCGAAAGTTGGAATGCTTAATGAAATAACTTCCGTTCTTGTCTGATTTCCAATCCATAGTTTTATGTTTTATTATTTAATATCTTCAAATAGGGAACTAATGGCAGTAGGGTTATATCCTACACCGAACACATCGTTTAGTGTACAAATGGTTTCATACTTCAAATCCATCCATGAGGTATTCTCCATCATATCATCTATACAACTTTGGGTAACTGTGGGGTACTTATCCATTCCACTTAGGAGGAGGTTAATCCTTTCAACATTCATTCGGTTGATTAATATTCTATTCTTATCCATAACTCTTATCATTTATTACATAACAAACATAGGTAAAAGCGCCCAATTATCCAAGCATTTTACCAACTTTATTTTTGGTTTTTTCAAAATATTTTTATGGTTTTGCTTGGAAATGTGGACAGAATTCCTTACCTTAGTAGGGCGGGCGGGAGGAGAGATATACTCAACTGACAGACGGTAAGTCGTTGATAATCAGTAAGTTATGAAGAGATTGTCCAAATCCTTGCTATGGTGTACAAATCGGAGACGGTTTAAACCAGTCGGTTGCTGGTTTACACAGCACCCCATACTACCCCACTGTATATACAGAGTGATACAGTCCGATACAGCATTGAGTATCAACGACTTGCACTTTTTTTAAAAATAATTCAAAAAAAGCTTGGATTTTCCAAGTGAATCCCCTATCTTTACTATGTAATCAAAAGAGATAAGTTATGAAATCTTCAAAAACTAAAGTTCAAATTGCTGGGGTGACTTACGAAATCCCCTCTAAATCACTTCGTACTACTGATTATTGGGGTAAGCCTATTACTCCCAAAATCTACGGAAACGCTCCTACTGCTGGTGCTATTGTGAAACAGTATGTAAAAAAGAAGTTCCCTAATGTGGAGGTATCAGTTAAGTCCGCTTCCTTCGCTAATGGTAACTCATTGGATGTGAACCTATGGATGAGTGATGGTTCTTCAGTTGAGGAGGGGATTTATAGAGATGTTTCCGGCTTCGCTCATTTGTTTGAGTATGGTAAGTACAATGGTATGCATGACATATATGAGGATTATGAATCTTCCGGCCTTCGTTCAGATAATGGTACTGAGATTGAAGCAGGGGTTAAATATGTGAGTGTGAGGAACGAACCGAAGTGTGGTTCTCCTGCTTACTTCGCTAACTCCATCAAAGCAATGATGAGAGGTGAATATGTGTTCGGAGTGGTTACTAAAGAAGAAGCAGCCCGTCATATGGCTCGATTTGGGTATAAGATGGTGGAGATAGAAAAAGGATTGGCTTTGGTAGGATAAAAAAGAAGGGGGAATATTTGGAAAATTGCCCAAAATTCCCTATCTTTACTATGTAATAAAAGATGAGAGTTATGAGAAACAATGAAAAGTATCCAAATGGTTATCTTCCGAAAATTGAATTTTGGGAAGCAAAGTACATAATGGCGTTAGAAGAGGGCATCAGTTGTTATGCCAGAGGTGATAAGAAGAATGGTGAGAGAAACCATCTTAAGGCTAAAGAAGCTAATGAGAAGCTGATGTACTTCAGAGGTAGAGAAGCGGTGAGAGTAGATAATATTTGGTAAGACTAAAAAAAATTAAAGAAAGACTTGGTAGATTGAAAAATTTATCGTATCTTTACGAAGTTAAAAGAAAGGGAAGAATAGAGGCTCCCTTAGTATAAGACCTCTAAACTATAACAAACCCTCCCATCAGTAGGGATAATCAAACTGATAACTTTAAAAATGGCAAAGATGTCAAAAAAGAAAGCGGTTACAATGTATGAAACAGTGTACCCAAACATTCAGAAGATCACAACTCCTTCTGGCACTATTAACTACCGTGTAAGAGTAGGATTCAATGGTGAAGTTCTTTCTCAGTACGCTCCTTCTTTGAAGAAAGCTAAAGCTGTAAGAACTGAATTGTTGGGTTAATATCCAAAAGGGATACCCACAATATTTAAGAGTGGGAGGATATGTTCCTTCAGATTCCTCCCATCTCTTTTTGTTTTGAAAATTAGATTAAGTAGTTATATAAGTTAAATTTAAAAAAAAGAAAGATGAAAAAAGTGTTGTTCGCATTGTTTGCATCAGCTATGTTGGTAGCTTGTGGAGGTAAAACTTCAGAAGAAGGTACTACAACTGATTCAACGGCAGTAGACTCTTCTGCAGTAGTAGCTGATACTACCGCTGTGGTAGCAGATTCTACATCAGTAGTAAAGTAATAAGGGTTACATTTGGGGTGAGTGTAAGGAATATCTTCCGTTAAAGTTCTATTCTCTCTTTTACTCTTTTATTACACAAAGTTCCTTACAAAATACTCAAGGAGGTTGGGAAGACAGCCTCCTTTTTTTATTGGCTAGACTCTATTTATAGGTACAATAGGGTTATTTTTGATTTTTTATCGATTTTTCTTATCTTTGTATAAACCGCTTTATATGAAAAGGATATATTTAAAAACCACATCGGAAGAATTAGGAAGAGGAGGTATGTTAAGAATCGCTAATATGGTGATTACTTGGTGTAAAAAGAACTTAGGAGTGAACCAGAGGAAGGCATTATACCCTATATGGGGGTTCTCTTCGGAAAAATGGGACAATTTATGTGGTGATTACGATGATATAGAGAATGAAATTACCATATACTATAAGAATATAGATGATGTCAGAGAGTTAATAGCAACTATTATACACGAATGGACACATCAACTACAACCCTGTCGTTCCAAATACAAAAAATGGAAGGGTTCATACAATAAACACCCGTTAGAGGTGGAGGCCTATGCAGCGGAGGCCTTATATACATCCCCCTGTTGGAAGGATATTAAGGGGAAGGTGAACCGATAAAAATAATTTCGATTTTACTTGGATTTCTCACATTTTTTTCTTACCTTTATAGGGCGGTAGGGCGGGAGAAGATACCCATCATAACAGCCCGTAACCCTCTCATTATCAACGACTTATAACTCGTTGGTTCTCAATGGAATTATTTTCTATTTTTCCAAACTTTTTTACCATAATGCTTGTTTTTCTCAAAGTTTTTTATTAGTTTTACTATGTAATAAGAGATAAGAGATATGACTACTAATGAAATGATGAGAGGCCGGAACACAGTGATTGACCAGATTAACACTGGTGAGTTTCAGATATACAACATCTGTAATGTGATGGATTGGATATACACTACCTTCGCTCCTGGCAAAGAAGGTTGGGAAATGAGTTACCAATGGGAGTGTGAGAAGTTGAAGGAGTTTTGTAATAACTTCGACCTCTACCTATATGAGAAACCACGTGAATCGTTCTTCGAATGGGAAGGTGTGGAGGAGGCCCAAAGGGCTGGTAGAAGGGGTGTTATTCTAAGTGATTTATCTTAAAACTTTTAATATGAAAAATTATCAAATCGTACTTACTACGTTTATCTCCTTCGGTGTTGGGTATAAGATACTAATGGGAGAAGTCCCTTCGCATTATTTCGCAGGGCCAGAGAATGAATTGGGTTGTTGTGTGATTGCCCTATCGTTGGGTGTGCTATCCCTATTGGCTTGGGATTGGAAAGGTTTGGGAATGTGGTTAGTTGGCGGAAACAAAAAATAATTTAGTAACAATATACAACAGTATAGTATATGAGTAATAACGCACTACTAAGTGTACCAATGGAGAGTGAAGAACAAATCCTCATTCTTAAAAGAGTATTAGAATTAGAGCATGGGTGTAGAATCAGGCCCAGAGGTAGACACTCAGACCGTAAGAAGGTATTAGGGTTCAGATGGAGGAAGTTCTCACAAAACGATATCCCATGGAGAGAAGCAGAAACGGTGAGCTTCTACAAACGTAACGATTAGAAAAGTACAATTCATTATGTGTAAAAGTATGTAACATGTATATAGTGTGTATGGCGTATGGAGTGCATGGGGTTAGGTTTAATGTAACTCAGAAAAAATTGTATTTTTCAAAGAGGGCGGGGGTATCCTCGAATATTTGTGATGACTTTTACTACGTGTGGAAAAAATATATATTATCCCTCCAAAGGGAAAATTTCGGAAAAAAAATTTTACCTATATGGGGAAACTTAAGATAGAAGGATATGATAAGTTTTATAGAGTAGATATTGGAGAGTGGAGAGTTGGTAAGATTAAAAAACAAAGTTATGAGTAAGACATATTTTAGTGAGTTCAAAAGTGATGTTGCAGTTGCAATATTAACCAAAGATGACTACCGATATGAAGTGATGAAACCACTATTTGAAATGTGTGGTTTTGGTTTTGCTGAGACAAGTTCGGGTTGTGTATTCATAGATGGGGAAATTCCATTGACGAAAGATGAATTGAAGTGGGTTGAAGCACATGAAGTAGCACATATCATATTAAAACATACAAAAGATAGAAATGAGGGTGATGAATGGGAAGCCGATTCACTTGCACATCGATTACTAAGCGGAAGTGGTTATAAGAGGGCAGCGGGATTAGTGAGTAAACATTCAATGGAAAGACATAATAAAAGAATATGAAAAACAGGTTTAGATTGCTAATTCTATTGGGAGTGATAGGATTAGGGAGTTGTACATCGTATCGTATTAAGGAGGTATCTCTTCTTAATGGGAGTACTTATTATTTTCCACAAAAAAGGGTGGGATTAGAATTCCTCGATTTGAGTAAGGAAGGTTCTTATACAAAGGAATGGGCGTATAGGGTGGTAGATGAAGATATGAAGGTAACCAAACCGAAGATTAAGTATATAAAAATCAATCAATAATGCCACATATACCAATACCACCAAAACCAGGAGCACAACCACAAACTCTTGCTCAATTCGGAAACATAGGACAACAAATAAAAGATATAGCGGAGCAACAGGCTCGAATGGTATTGGATGAGTGGTTAAAACAATATCCTTTACTTTTTGAATCAAAAATAAATAAGTTGAAGATTCACAACATTTCTAAGTTGATTGGTATGAAGTATGATGACCGCTTAACGATTACGGGTGTGATTGAAGAGGATAAGTGGTATGAATTCCGATTAAACAATAATAATATGAATAGTGAATACATCATCTTATTACATAGAAGGCAAACCGATTCGGGTCATTATATTATGGAGTATGATAGAAAAACTCTTTGGGTTACTAAGGATGAGATAGATACACCCGAAAAGATAATCATTTGTATGAACACTATATAATATGGGAATGAAAAAAAACGGCGGTAAGGCATCACTATGGGTATTTGGGGATTCATTCTCTACTCCTTATAACTGGAATCCTTTTCCTCTATCTCTTAAGTACATAGAGAGTAAGGGATACAATCCTCCTATATATTCAGAATTACTTTCCGAATGGTTTTCTCTTTCACTCCAAACAATGGCGAGAGGTGGAGCAGATAATTATTCTATCTTTCATACCATTATTCAGAACTTAGATAGGATTAAGAGAGGTGATATGGTTATTGTTGGATGGAGTTCTATTACCCGTTTCCGCCTTCCTAATGAATCCTCCGATTGGGTTTCGATAATCAACACCAATGTAAATGATGGGTTTCCTACCGAACTTAAGCAATCTCTTCTTATTCACCGCCTAAATCGATACAAAGCGTATTCTTCGGAGGTAAGTGATTGGATTAGGATAATCAATAAGGCGTTAGAGGGGATAAGGGTAACTCATTGGACATGGTCAAAGGATAACACCATTGGCATCCCTATATTCGCCGACCTCCCTACTATTGGTATAAAGATGGGGAAAGGGGATGAGATATTTGATCCACACTATACCGAAGAGGGGCATCTCCTTCTTGCGGAAAGGATTAGAGGGGTAATCAAATCGGATTTACTTTAATTTGGAATATTCAATTTTTTTTCGTATATTTGATTCATAAACTTTAAAATACTAAAAAACAATGAGTAACGTAGAACAATCATTTTTGGGAAAGGTAACCGAAAAGTTTTTTCCTCCTAAGCCTCTTAACCGAAAGGAAGAGTTAATTGTAGAAATCATTGAAACTCTTTGTGGAGATGAGGATACCGATATTAAAGTTGCTCCCGTAACCGGTAGATACTTTCTTATCAACAAAAAGATGGAGTATTGGGTAAGGATTAATGAATTCGAAGTCTCCATTACCAACCATCGGTTTACTCTTAACTACATCGGTACACCAAACTACCATTCTAAGTTGGTTGAGGTAGTGAGGGGAGCAGTAGAAAAGGCGAGGGATATCTTCGAAAAGACCGTTTTTGAGAATGAAGTGGAATTGTTGGAGAATATTAAACTTAGTTTAACGAATAAATAACTATCAAAAGGCTTATTCTAAAACCGATGGACGGATTTTAGGACTGGGAAACCGAAACGTAATGAAAGAGATAGATGAAATATTAATGAAATCAATTGGGATGGATATACAACAACTCTATGCCAAATACGGTCATAAAAAAGATTGGAAGGATTTCCTATGGGATATTCAAAAACTGGTAGATGATACGAAAGCGAATCCTCCTCTTACTATCGATGGGTATAAGAAAATAATAAATTCTTATGAAGTTGAACTGAATATACTCAATTCTATCCGCTTTGAAATCGTTTCGGTCGAAGAAGATGTTTCCGATTACGAATTCTCTATTGAAGGTGAAGGAAAGAAAGTGAGTGGTCTATTAAGTAGGAAAAGGGGTGAAGATGGTTGTTATGAATTAAAATTGATTGCCTCCACCCATATTAGTAACACGTATCAATTGAAGAAGAGTGATGTTAATATAAACACTATAACTAAAAAAATTGCGGATTTTATTTATAACCATTTAATTGAATTACCTTTTTAAAATTTAAACTATGGACACAAAGTATGATTTAACAATTGGAGATTTACAGGACATTGAATTGGTATTGGTAGAGGCCTCCGCGTGGGGGGTTAGAGGGGAAGTTGAAGAGGCTGCTCAAAACTATATCGATGGTGGAATTCATCCCGTTGATGCTTATCATTTTGCCTTTGAAGATAAGACAACCATTTAATATTTATTTGCATGAAAGTAACAAACGAACAACTAAGTGATGAGGTAAACAATGAGTTAGTTCCATACCTTATGGAGCAATCTCTTCCTCTTATGATGATTATGCGTTGCATTCACGCTTATATTCAGGAAAGGTCAGATGATTATGAGTGGGAAGATAATGAAAGGGCGATGGAAGCCGTTCATATTGAAATTGAGGAGTATTTAAAACCGCCAACATTTGAAGAAAGATTTGGCCCAATCTGCCTTAACTAATGAAAAGAATTTGGAATTGGATACGTCGTATCTTTAAAAAGGATGAAATCTATACAATCATTGTCACCAAAGATGGTGTTGATGAATTGTGGGTATATAAAAACGGAAAACGAATTAAATAAATGAGTTACAAAATTATTAAATCCGATAAACTTTTAGAATTACTAGAAGGAATTGGTGTTGTGATGAGAATTCTTGCCTTTGGTATGTTATCAATTATGGGAAAGGATACTCCATTCCTTGCAATGTGGATTTGGAATACAATAGATGCCGTAATCCTTACATATTGTGCATGGGAAAGAGATAGCAAACCATATATTCTTCTTAATACTTTTTGGATGATTGTGGGGTTAGTAGGAATATGGAATAGTTTATGAGTTTAGGTAAAGAATTTATAACATATAACGATGAGCTGTATTGGGTTTATAGAAAAGTAAGAGATGGTGCTGTCAAAAACGTAGATATAGTAAAGGAGTTTTGGATGTGTGATAAGGCTCTCCGTCATAATGGTTATATTTTCTTTTGTCGACATATACCTGAAGCTAAAATCGAAGAATAAATGAAATTATCTTTTCATATAAAAAATATACTATTATTAATTGGATATGGAATTTTTATTACCTGTACAATAGCAATTTATGCATTAATATTCTTTTTTTATTTCCCAATTTATTTCCTATATAACGAAATCAAAAACATAATAAAAAACAAAAATGGATAACAAAGAAAAATTAGTTGATTTGATTCTAAAAATTTTAGGATTATCGGTAGGTGGATTTATTCTTTTCCACGCGTTCCGATTTGTATTTAAAACAATAATGTTTCTATTTGGATGGTAAAACCTTTCTCTATATTAGATAGTAGAACTAAGGAATGGCAAGATAGAAAGAGATGGTGGATTAATACCTATGGAATCAAATCCGAATTGGGTAGAGAAGAAACCATATCCAAATCTCGCTTTTGGGATACTGAAGATAATACTGTTTCAGTATTTGATGCAACTCTTTCGGAAAAAATGTATGAGTGGTTTTGTATCAAAGGAGGTAAGGTATTAGACCCATTTGCTGGTGGTTCAGTTAGAGGAATTGTAGCAACTGAAATGGGGTTAGAATATACGGGTATCGATTTATCTTTCCAACAAATCAAAGCAAACAAAGAGCAATCAAATAAACCCGATTGGATAGTCGGTGATAGTGATAAGGTATTGGATTATTTAAGTGATGAAGAATATGATTTTGTTTTCACTTGCCCACCTTATCATGATTTGGAAATATATTCCGATGATGAGAATGATTTATCCAATATGGATTATGAAAAATTTTTAAACAAATATAAATCAATAATAAAACAAACGTACACAAAGCTTAAACCAAACCGCTTTTTTACAATTGTGGTATCAGAAATCAGGGAACTTACAAAGACAGGTAGTTACAAAATTGGTAGTTACAAAGGATTCGTTTCGGATACGATAAAGATATGTGAAGAGGCAGGTTACAAATTTTACAATGATATGGTATTAATTAATTCACAGCATTCGGCGTCGAGAGTAAGTGAAACTTATTTTGAACGAAATAGGAAAGTTGCATCTGTTCACCAAAATGTTTTAACTTTCGTAAAAGGAAATCCTGATTTAGCAACTGAAGAATTTGAATTCGATGGTGAATGGAAATGTATAGTAGAAGGAAAGAAGTATAGAAGTTTCAGAGAGGCTGCTATTTCAATAGATGCTGATAATTTAGTTGCTTCCGAAGTTGAAAGGAGATGTAAATCGGCAAAGATAAAATATAAAGATTGGCAAATCATCGGTGAAGAAACTAAACCTACATTAAAGATTAGTTTAGATGGTTATCTTTTTGAATCTCCAATCCATGCTTCACAATATATCGATATGAGTGTTGGAGAAATTCGTAATCGTATCTATTCAACCAACCCTCTTTACCGCCATTGGATTCAATTAGAAGAACCTATTTCCGATATTACATATGAAGATAATGATAAAAAATTAGAAGGATGTAATATTAGAGAGCAATTATATACAATATCGTGTGAAGGCATAGAATTTTATTCAATCAAAGAGGCAGCAGAGCACTTGGGGGTATCCGATGAAAGAATCCGCCAAAAATTAGTATCATCTGAATATAACGATTACATTTATTTATATTAATTTTTTTATGAATCATAAAAATTATTTATGGCATTACGGGGATTCCTGGTCAACTTGTGGAAATTTCGAAGATGTTTATTCCAAACATATAGCAGATGGGATTGGATTAGAATTAAGGCATTTAGGAGAAGGGGGTACAGGAAATTTTGAGATTTTTTCGAATATCATCAAACACGATACATCCTACAAAGTAGGGGATACGATATTGATTAATTGGAGTTTTTTCTCAAGATTAACTTTAACTCAAATTACAGGTGAACTTATTGGTGTTGATAATTTACTGGTACATTTTCCAGATATAGCTGAAAAATCTAAAATAAATTCGGTATCGAAAAACTTTTTAATGGATTATGTAAACAATTGGAGTTTTATGGAGCAATATAAATTATTTAAACATATAGCTCTACCATATTTTAATGGATTGGATAAAAGAGGAGTACAAATAAAAATGGTCTTTTCAGAACAACAATTTCCTAAAAATAATTATACATCTATGTATTATAATAGAGTACCTATCGCGGATAAAAACATTACTGATTTATTTTCAAAATGGGTTTTAAAATTTGAACCATTCTATATTAATTTTATTAATAAAAATGGATGGGCAAAAGGAGAATCGGTTCATTACACTAAAGGTATTCAACACTTAATTGCAAATGAGTATCTACATAGGATAACCCAAACCGATTAACGATATTTAACGCATCATTAAGATTTAAGAATAATTAAAGTTATATCTATATAAAACAATAATAATATGAAAGCAATTTTATTAATCGTAATGATGGGGATTGGGATATCTCTATCTGCACAAACTATGGAAAAGGAATATGTGAATCATCTATTAGATGCTCAAAAACCAAAAATTCAACCACATGAGTGGAGAATGTTTCCAAAACCAGAAAGTATAGAAAAAAGAGGGAATAAAGTGATTGTAGTTTTTGATAGAAAGGAATTTGAAAGATTTCAATATATTAGAAGAAAATCACATCTTCATCGATTAAGAGAAGTAAATCATAGACAATTCCCCGCCCCACATAGATTTGGTTTAAATTAAGGAAGATATCTCTTCCTTTTCTTTTTTTATATATTTATTTATATGAAATTAAAATCTATATTATCGGAGTGTTGGACTGGCTATAAGCAAGTTGGTATGAAGAACAAAGGTGGAAGACAAGTTCCTAATTGTGTACCTGAATCCGTAAACGAAGGAAGAAATATAAAATCAGTTCAAAAGGATTTGGATAAAGTTTTAGATAACATTCAATCCGCTTTAGCTCAATATAAATTACATAAAGGGACTGAGGGTGAAAAGAAACATATTGAGAACCTTAAAAAGTTAAACACTATTAAAAAGAAATTAGAATCAGAATTGGATTCAGCGGTAAGTGGGTTATATAGAGATGCGGAATTAAAGATAGAAGAAGGGATAATTACTGAAAAACAATTTAAAGGTTTGGAAGGAATTTCGGCAACAACTCCATTAACAAAAATATCCAAAGACCAAAAATTAAAAATAATCAAAGGTGTTGGTAATATAATTGATTTTATTGTTCCTAAAGGAGTAAGTAGAAACTTTTGGCAAGTAATTGGAACTGGTAAGATAAAGAAAAACTTATCCGGTGAATATTACTTAGAAGGTAAAATAATTAATTCACCTATGTTTAAATCCGAAGATGCTTTAATAAATGGTGTGAATTGGAATTCGATGGAAAGCAGAAGAAGATTTAACGAATCTATAATTGAAAGTAAAGATATTAAATGGCAAGATGTAGAAGTAGGAGATTCGGCAAATGTCAAAGCAATAAATAAGACTGGAGTAATCATTAAGGTATATGGTAGAAAGTTTCACTTAAAGTTTGTAGATGGAACTATGAAAACATTTGATGCATCCGAACTTACCTTTGTTAAGAATTAGAATATACCCAATATAATTAAGTAATATAACCCATTGATTTTCAATGGGTTATTTTTTTAAAATAATTGGTTAAATGCTTGGAAAATCCAAACTTTTATCATATCTTTACTATGTAATAAAAAGATAAGATATGAACACTTTACGATTTAACCGCCACGAATTATTCACCTCCGAAATGATGGATTACCACACTATCACTTTAAGAATGGTAGAAGATTATCACATGAATCGAAACGAAAGTTGGTACACCCCACTATACAATATGTTATGTGGCGTATGGGATGGATACCTTTACACCGAAATGTTGGAAACGGCTAAACAAATGGGGTTACCTACCCACATCACTAACCGAATCAAATTTACTGAATCATTTATTAAAAAATAAAGTTATGAGTAAGATAAAAGAATTAATAGAATATTTGGAATATGAAGCCCATTCGCTTTCTGCAACCGAGTTTTGTATTATGTTAGATAAGAAAGATATTCCCTGGATTTGGGATGAATGTGAAAATCTTTTAGATTATAATGAAGGTAGATGTGTAATCGAAGTTATTGAATTAGGAAAGATGTATTGGTTTGAAGATGGTGAGTTTGTAGAAGAAATTCAAATTGTTAATCAATAAAATTTAAAAAAATGATAAAGAGTAAAAAAGAAACAGGTATTGAAATTGATTTAACTGGCCCTAATGGTAACGCATTTTACTTATTAGGAACTGCTGGTAATCTTGCTAAACAATTAGGTTTAGATGGTAAGAGTATTAAAGAAGAAATGATGAAAGGTGATTATGAACATTTGGTTAATACCTTTGATAACCATTTCGGACATTTTGTAACCTTATATCGTTAAAATTTAAAATATAAAATTATGGGAGTAGATATTTCGGGTAGAAACCCAAAAACTGAAGAAGGTGATTATTTTGGAGCTAATTGGTGGGGATGGAGACCCATTCTCGCATTATCAGAATCAGCTATGTTAAGTGGTAAATTGAATTACGATACTTCGTATTGGGGTTCAAACGATGGTAAGGGATTGAGAACACAAAAGCAATGTGATAAATTAGCAGATGCTATTGAATTACTGATATCCAATAACTACAATGAATACTTAACCGAAGATGATGATAGAATTTATATTGTTATGGGTATGTGGTGTGAAGCAGGAACGGGTAGATTCATCGCACCGGAGGTTCAGGCATCCTTAAATGAACAATATGAGTATGGTGATATCCTTTATGGGCCTGTTGTAGCATCGGATGGCACAATGGTAGAATCATCTTATGGTACTTCATTAGGTAGATTAAAACAATGGGTAACCTTTCTTCGTAATTGCGGTGGATTCAAAATTTGGTAATATGGTATTAATTATTTTAAATGTATATATGTTTCTTATGCTACCTATGATTATATCAGTAAGTAAGCAGATGAAAAAGGAAAACATTGTAATTAGTGGGTTTATTCAAAATATAATATTTTTTATTAGTATGATAATTAATATGCCGTATTGGTACTTTTTATTTATTAAAGAAATGATATCAAATCATAAAAAATAAATACCCCCTACTCTGTCAAATCAAACGATGATATTCTTATCACCGTTTTTTTATATTTATAAAAAATAAAGTGTTATGGATATACAAGACGAGATACAGGAAAAATCGGAGCATATTGTAAAGCTGCTTAAGAGAGGTTCATTTTTTGAAGAATATCCTTTTATATTACCTCTTAAATTAAAAATCACATTACAGGTTAATATGAGTGAAAAATATAAACAATATGGTATAATAGATTTAACTACTGAAGAACTTAGTGAAATAGTTTTTAAACTCAATAGAGAGGGGTTATCCGATACCATATATGAATTGAGCGAAAAGGGATATCTTAAAATGGCGATAAATAAAGTAGGAGAATTGGTTTATACAAGCACCGATGCTAATAAATCAATCGAACTTTTAAATAAGAGGCAGAAATTTTTATTAGAAACTTTTAGTATTAAAAAATAATATGTTAAATGAAATTTATAATCTTGCTTATTTTAACGGCTGCTCTTTTACGCAAGGAGGTGGGTTAGAAACTGAAAATGATGTCGAGTGGAATGAATTGGATGTGGGGGGAAATGAGAAGGATTTAAAAGATGGGAGAAGAGATGTTTGTAAAATCTATAATGAAAAGTATGGTGTTCCATATTGGAAATCTAGATTAGATGTTGCCTATCCTTCTATATTTGCAGATTATGCCCGTTTACAAACAATAAATGATGCTCAAAGTGGTGGTGGCATAGAAAGGATAATAAGAACAACTCAAAATTTTATTTCAGAAAATTGGGAAAATAAAGAGAATATATTAATCGTATTAGAATTAGCTGATTTTACGAGATTAGAATTCTATTCAAATACCTTTGATGATTTTCTATTATTCAATTATACAATACATCCTGAGTTGAATAAGGTTGATGATTGGTTTGTATGTAGAGATTATGCAAAGAGAGGGTATTCGGATGATAACAATACTTTAAGACAAGTTTTTAGCGGAATAGTGAATGAAACATTAAATCCTAAGATAATATTTCAAAAATTGACAAGAGATTTGATTAACTTTTTATCTTTTCTCAAACTTAACGATGTTACATTTTATATCACCGATGATTTAAATTATGAATTAATTGATATAAAAGAAAAGATGTTTTCTGATTATGTTTTACCGATTGGCTCACCCTACAATTGGGCGGAGAAGAATAGAGGTAGGATAGTAGATGAAGTGAATATTAATGATGTTCATCCTGGATTGTTGGGGCATCGTTCCTATGCAAAAGAATTACTTAACTTTCTTAACTCAAATCATAGATAATTCTTTATCAAATATTTATTGGTATGGGATTATTTAAAAGTATTGGAAATTTCTTTAAACAAGGTGTAGGTAAAGCTATCTTGGGTATAACTTCAGTATTAGCTGCTCCATTTACATTTGGAGCTTCATTAGGAGTTGGAGCGGCATTAGGAGCTTTTAAAGGAGGTAAAAAGAAAGAGGAATTAACAGGTGGTATAGAAGATATAACCCAAAAAATTCTTACAACTACTGGAAATAACCCAATTATTCCACCCCCTGCTATCGAATATGGTGAACCCGTAAAAGTAGTTCAAAGAGAAGCCATTCAAACAACTCCATCTGAACAGATAATTGTAAAAAATATTACTACCCCAAAGAAAACTGATGTTACCTTGTTTGGATTTTATAGTGATATTAATAAATTGACTATAAAAGTTGATAACGATGTAGA